>ERZ791724.5-NODE-5-length-234628-cov-3.928001_pt1 | contig 234628 bp, 206 predicted proteins | sample MGYA00510044_ERZ791724 | MGnify/ENA primary metagenome ERZ791724 (study PRJEB30046, sample SAMN00715140) | human gut metagenome | study: EMG produced TPA metagenomics assembly of the A metagenome-wide association study of gut microbiota in type 2... | reverse complement strand
ATACCGAACACAGAAGTCAAGCTCCAATGTGCTGAAAATACTTGTGGGTTACCCTGCTGGGAAGATAAGTTGTTGCCAGTTTTTTTATTTGTAAATTAATATATTTATAAAAAAGAAGCTATAAATTAAAACTATAAAAATAATTTTAATTTATAACTTCTTTTTGTTATTTTATCTTTCATTAGATGTATTAAGTTTTGAAAAATATGATTCTAAACTATTTCCTACTTGTAATGGTTGCATATTAACTTGTGGAAAATATGTTTCTTTAGGTATAGAATAAGTTGAGATACCAGTAGATATATTTTGTAATTTAGAAATTATATTTTCACTTATACCACATGAACGTAAATATGGAATATAAGCAAAATTACTATGTGAATTTATAGATATATTATTCCAATCATATTTTCTTTTTGGATGTTTTGATAATTCATATATTTTTCCATTAGAGTCTCTTATGTAAATAGGCTCGTCAGGACTATATGCTCTTTGAAAAATTAAATGTGTATTTATAAGTGAAGTATCATTTTTTAAGGTAGGTGCAATTGAGTGTAATTGATTTTGAAGCACTTTTGAATTTTGTTCATCAAAAAAGATTGTATTTTCATCAGTAAAATTTGGATTTCTTAAATTCTTACCTAAATTACTATTTGATACGATTAAAGATTTTATTTTTTGCAAAAATCTTAAATCTTGTGTACTTAAATCTTGTTTTGAACGATTTTTTAGATCAAGGTGAGAATAAATCATATTTAAAAATGCTTCCATATTTGGGATTGTCATTGTTGCTAAATCTCTTACATTTGAATCAGGATGGGTTTCAGCAATATTTATAATTTCTGAATATAATTTTATATCATCCCATTCTAATAATTTATCTAAATCAATTTTATCAATACTTTTATCTTTAAAATCACTTATAAGAGTTTTTAAATCTGAGTCAAAATATTTTGATTTTGATTTAAAAGCATTAAAAAAAGCATTTATAGTTTTTTCATGTGCGAAAACTAGCGGGTCAGAATAAATTAAACGATAACCTTCTAATCTCTTTTCTAGTAGTTTTTCAATTACAAATAATTGTTTTTCATCATAAACATCAATTTTGTGTTTTGAATAACCTGAAGTTTTTACACTACCATCATTATTTTCAAGAGGTTTACCATTTGAGTCTAATTCCACAGAAATAGATTCATAATGTGAATAAGGTAAATGGATTGGTAAGCCAAAATATAAATAATCTCTTGAAACATAGTCACATCTATCAACATCAAAACTACTTTCATCATGTTCTTTAAAATTCATAATATGTTTATTATATAGATTATTTAATGTATCTGGAAGTTTAGGACTTATTTTTAATAATACATTTTGAATTTCTGAATCTTCTAACATTATACGTTTTCCTAAATCTTCATGTGCTCCTCTATAAGACAAAATTTCTTTTTCCATTAAATGTGATAAAGGTAAATGACCAATATCATGTCCTGCCATTTTTATTAAATCAGCTAATAAATAAAGTTTTAAATTATTTTCATCAATATATTTTCTCCAATTTGAATCTTGAAAATGATATAAAAATTCTTCTAATTTTCTATTATATACTCCTTTGGAATGTTCTAATCTGCTATGATAAATATTTGGATATATATCATTAGCAAGTGCTAATTGTGAAACTCTTCCTAAACGTTGCATGGCTTTAGTATTAAAAAAATTTGCTATTTGTTTTGGGTAGTAAATATATGGATCTGTATAATATGGTGCTAAAGAAATATCAACTTCTTTTTCTAAAATTACAGATTTATCAACTACATTGTTATTATCAAAAAGCCATCTATAAAAATCTTGTATTAAGTTTTCTTTTGTATCAATATCTTCTAAATTGATCATTTTTTTGCCCTCTATAAAAGTTTTGTTGATATTAATAAATCTCAACATTGAAAAATTTTACTCTCAAAAGTCATAAATGTCAATCAAATATTGTAAAATAATTTAAATGGTGATAAAATAAAATTGCCAAATTTTTTAGAAAAAAGGAGATTAAATATGTCAAAAGTAACATGGAAATCAGGAACATTTATATATCCATTACCAGCAGTAATGGTATCATGTGGTACAATGGAGGAATCTAATATTATAACTGTTGCATGGACTGGAATAATAAATACTGATCCCGCAATGTGTTATATTTCAGTCAGACCAACAAGACACTCATATGAAATGATAAAGAAAACAGGAGAATTTGTTATTAACTTAACAACAAAGGACTTAGCATATGCAACAGATTGGTGTGGTGTAAAAACAGGGGCAAAAGTAGATAAATTTAAAGAGATGAAATTAACAAAAGAAAAGGCAAATTTTGTTAATTGCCCAATGATAAAAGAAAGTCCAGTATCTGTTGAATGTAAAGTAAAAGAAATAAGAGAATTAGGTAGTCATCATATGTTTGTAGCTGAAATATTGGGGATAAATGCAGATGAAAAATATATAAATGAAAATGGAGCATTTGATATATCAAAATGTGATTTAATTGCATACTCAAATGGAAATTATTATTCTTTAGGAAAGAAAATTGGAAGATTTGGTTTTTCTGTGCAAAAAAAGAAAAAAACAGCAAAAAAATCAGGAAAAACAATTGACAAAAAGAGGAAAAAGTGATAAAATAGCCAAGCATATGTAATTTACATATGTTCACATCGTTTAAAAAAGTAAAGGTTAAAAAAGTCGGAGGTGTATTGAAATGGCAGCTAAAGGACCAAGAGAAAATATCATATTAGAATGTACAGAATGTAAAAATAGAAATTATATGACATCTAAAAATAAAAGAAATAATACTGATAGATTAGAATTAGTAAAATATTGTAAATTCTGCAAAAAACGTACAACACATAAAGAAACAAAATAGTATGAAGCTATTTTAAGGAGGAAATAAAATGGCTAAAAATGAAAATAAAAATGACAACAAAGTCAAAAAAAATTTTTTTAAAGATTTTAAGGCAGAATTAAAAAGAGTAATTTGGCCAACACCAAAACAATTGTTAAATAATACAACAGCAGTTGTAACAATTGTTATAATTACAGCAATTATAGTGTTTGCTTTAGATGCAGTATTTGATTTGGGAAACAAGTATGGAATTAGTAAATTACAAAGTATTGTTAATGAAAAATATAATAATACAGAAAGTACAAATAGTACAGATAATAGTTCTACTGATAATAATACAGAAAGTACTGAGAATACTTCATCAACAGAAGAAAATACTAGTGAAAATTCTGATGAAACACCATCAACAGAAAATACAGATGGTGAATCTGGTAATGAAGAATAAGGAGGTCAATTATGTCTCAAAAAGATTATGATATGAAACCAAGATGGTATGTAGTTCATACATACTCAGGTTATGAAAACAAAGTAAAAACTGACCTTGAAAAAACTGTAAAAAATAGAGAACTAGAAGATTACTTCTTTGATATAGTTGTTCCAATGGAAGAACAAATTGAAATAAAAGATGGTAAGAAAAAAGCAAATTTAAGAAAAGTATTCCCTGCATATGTATTAGTAAAAATGATTGTTACTGAGGAAACTTGGTACATTGTAAGAAATACAAGAGGAGTAACAGGATTTGTTGGTTCTGGAACAGATCCAATTCCATTAACTGATGAAGAAATTAGAGCAATGGGATTTGATGAATCTACAATAAATGTTGACTATGAAGTAAATGATTCAGTAAAAATACTTCAAGGAGCATTTAAGGATTATATAGGAAATGTTCAATCAATAGATAAAGAAAAACACAGAGCAAAAGTCTTAATATCTATGTTTGGTAGAGAAACTCCAGTAGATGTTGATTTTGCACATATAGAAAGAGTAGATTAAAGGAGGCGAAAATTAGAAATGGCAGAGAAAGAAATTTCAAATATAATAAAATTACAAATAGAAGCAGCAAAAGCAACTCCAGCTCCACCAGTTGGACCAGCATTAGGAGGTAGTGGTGTAAACATCATGCAATTCGTAAAAGAATTTAATGATAGAACAGCAAACCAAGCAGGATTTATAATACCAGTAGTTATTACAGTATATAAAGATAAATCATTCTCATTTATAACAAAAGTTCCACCAGTTGCTGTATTAATTAAAAAAGCTATAAAAATTGAAAAAGGTTCTGGAAAACCAAATAAAGAAAAGGTTGCAAAAATAACAAAGGAACAAGTAAAAGCTATAGCTGAACAAAAAATGCCAGACTTAAATGCTGCATCATTAGAAGCAGCTATGAGTATGGTAGCTGGAACAGCAAGAGCTATGGGAGTAGTTGTTGTAGACTAGTTTAAAATATAAAAAAATATTGGGAGAGTACATAAAGTATTCGTTAAAACCAAAGGAGGAATAAAATGAAAATGTCAAAAAGATACGCAGAAAGCGTTAAGTTAGTAGAAGCTAACAAAGAATATGATATCAAAGAAGCATTAGATGTTATAGAAAAAATGCCAAAAACAAAATTTGATCAAACAGTTGAATTACATGTTAAATTAGGTGTAGATTCAAAACATGCTGATCAACAAGTAAGAGGTACAGTAGTACTTCCAAATGGTACAGGTAAAACACAAAAAGTTTTAGTATTTGCTAAAGGACCTAAAGCTGAAGAAGCTGAAAAAGCAGGAGCAGATTTCGTAGGTGCTGAAGAACTAATTCCAAAGATCCAAAACGAAAACTGGTTCGATTATGATGTAGTAGTTGCAACACCAGACATGATGGGTGTAGTAGGAAGATTAGGAAAGGTATTAGGACCAAAAGGATTAATGCCAAATCCAAAATCAGGAACAGTTACAATGGATGTAACAAAAGCAATCAAAGAAATCAAATCAGGTAAAGTTGAATATAGATTAGATAAAACAAATATAATTCACTTAGGATTTGGAAAAGTTTCATTTGGAGCTGAAAAATTAGCAGAAAACTATGATGCTATAATGGGAGCTATTATTAAAGCAAAACCAGCAGCTGCAAAAGGACAATATATCAGAAGTGTATCTGTATCAACAACAATGGGACCTGGACTTTACATTAACCAAAAATAATATATATAATGCCATAGACAGTAGGCAATAAAATAAGTCCTACCGAGGTATAAGATTCGTGAAACGCAATCTCTATGCCTCGTGGTATAGAGATTGTTTTATAATTTATTTAAAAATTATATTTAATAGATTCTAGGAGGTGAAATTTAATGGCAAGTGAAAAAATCATAAACCAAAAGAAAGAAGAAGTAGCAAATTTAGCTGCTAAAATGAAAGAAGCTAAAATAATACTTTTAACAGATTACAGAGGAATTAATGTAGCTGATGTAACAGAATTAAGATCAGAATTAAGAAAATCAGATTCTGAATACAAAGTTATAAAAAATAATATCATAAGAAGAGCTTTAGCTGAAAATGGAATTGAAGGTCTTGATGATTTATTAGAAGGACCAACAGCAGTTATTATGAATAATGAAGATTATTTAGAAGCTGCAAAAGCAATTTACAATTACAGTAAAGACAATGATTTCTATAAAATTAAAGGTGGAGTAATTGAAGGTAAAGTTATGACAGCTGAAGAAATAATAACTTTAGCAAAATTACCATCAAGAGAAACATTATTATCAATGCTTGCTGGTGCATTACTTGGAAATATATCAAAACTTGCAGTTGCACTTGGTGAAGTACAAAAACAAAAAGAAAACGCTTAGTTTTTATAAGTAAATTAAATAAGTTTTGCAAAACTTAAATTGCTAAAAAATAAGATGCGATGTAATCGCAAAAAATTATTAGGAGGATTTTAAAATGAGTAAAGAAGAAATAATAGAAGCAGTTAAAGCTATGACTGTTGTTGAATTATCAGAATTAGTAAAAGCTATAGAAGAAGAATTTGGAGTATCTGCAGTTGCAGCAGCAGCACCAGCAGCAGCTGGAGCAGCAGCAGCTGAAGAAAAAACATCATTCAATGTTGTATTAAAAGAAGCTGGAGATCAAAAAATTAAAGTTATCACAGCTGTTAAAAATGCATTAGGTTTAGGATTAAAAGATGCTAAAGATTTAGTAGATGGAGCACCTAAAACATTAAAAGAAAACGTTTCTAAAGCAGAAGCTGAAGAATTAAAAGCTAAATTAGAAGAAGTTGGAGCAGTTATTGAATTACAATAATTACTATAAAGAGTCTAAGAATATTCTTAGGCTCTTTTCTTATATGGAAAAATCTTAAGAAATACTTTCTTTTTTTATAAAAGTATGATAGAATGATTAACGAAAATAAAATGGCATAAAATACATTATATATGGATAATTTTTATTAGAAAGGAAGAAAAGAAATGTCAGAAGCAAAATATAAAAGAGTTCTACTAAAATTAAGTGGAGAAGCATTAGCTGGAGATCAAAAAGTAGGAGTAAATCCAGAAGTTGTAGGAAAAATTTGTGATAAAATAAAAGAAGTAGTTGATATGGGAGTTCAAATTGCCATAGTAGTAGGCGGAGGAAATTTCTGGAGAGGAAGAAATGGTCTAGATATGGAAAGAACAACAGCAGATTATATGGGAATGCTTGCTACATCAATGAATGCATTAGCATTACAAGATGCACTTGAAGCAAGAGGAGTACATTCTAGAGTTCAAACTGCAATTGAAATGAGAGAAATTGCAGAACCATTTATACAAAGAAAAGCTGAAAAACATTTAAGTAGAGGAAGAGTAGTAATATTTGCATGTGGATCTGGTCATCCATATTTTACAACAGATACAGCAGCAGTATTAAGAGCAACAGAAATAAAAGCAGACATTATACTTTTAGGAAAAGCAATTGACGCAGTTTATTCTGCAGATCCAAAGATTCAACCAGATGCAATAAAGTTTGAGGAAATATCATATTTAGATGTTTTAAATAAAGACTTAAAAGTTATGGATTCAACAGCAACTGCAATGTGTAGAGATAATAATATTCCATTATTAGTATTTGGAATTGCAGATCCTGAAAACATTGTTAGAGCAGTAAAAGGAGAAAAAATTGGTACAATAGTATCATAAAATATATTTTTATAAAAAGAAGGGAAGATTTTATATGGATTATACAAATTTAAAAGAAAGAATGGAAAAATCAATAGGAGCATTTAAGGAGAAATTATCAGAAATTAGAGCTGGAAGAGCTAATCCAGCTATATTAAATAAAGTAAAAATAGATTATTATGGAACACCAACACCAATTAACCAAGTTGCGGGAGTTTCAGTTCCAGAAGCTAGATTAATAGTTATTCAACCATGGGATGTAAGTGTATTAAAAGATATAGAAAAAGCTATATTAGCATCAGATATTGGTTTAAATCCAAATAATGATGGAAAAGTAATAAGATTAGCATTTCCAGAATTAACAGAGGAAAGAAGAAAAGAATTAGCTAAAGAAATAAGAAAAATAGCAGAAGAAGCAAAAGTTGCAATAAGAGCTATAAGAAGAGATGGAATAGATGAAGCAAAAGCAAAACAAAAAAATAGTGAAATAACAGAAGATGAACTAAAATCAGCAGAAACAGAAATTCAAAAAATAACAGATAAATATATAGATGAAATTGATAAAATTTTAGCTGATAAAGAAAAAGAAATTATGAGTGTGTAAAATAAACCAATTTAAAAAGGAAAAATAAAAAATGAAATTTAATAAAGAAAATATGCCAAAATCTATAGCAATAATAATGGATGGAAATAGAAGATGGGCAAAAGCCCAAGGAAAACCTGTTAGTTTTGGACATAAAGAAGGAGCAAAAACTCTTGAAAAAATAGTAAGATATGCAAATAAAATTGGTTTAGAATATATAACTGTATATGCATTTTCAACAGAAAATTGGAAAAGAGCTGAAGATGAAGTAAAAACATTAATGTTACTACTTCAAGCTTATTTAGATGATTATGCTAAAAGAGCAGATTCAGAAAACATCAAAGTAAAAATTTTGGGGGACATAACAGCTCTTTCTAAAGGAATGCAAAAAAGTATAAGAGAATGTATGGAAAGAACCAAAAATAATACAGGTGTAACATTTAATATTGCTTTAAATTATGGTGGAAGAGATGAAATTGTAAAAGCTACAAGAAAAATAGCAGAACAGGTAAAACAAGGGAAAATAGATGTGGATGAAATAAATGAAAAAATGGTATCTGATAATCTTTATACAGCAGGCGAACCAGATCCAGATTTGGTTATAAGAACAAGTGGTGAAATTAGATTGAGTGGGTTTTTACCATGGCAATCTGTATATTCAGAATTATTATTTGTTAACAAAAACTGGCCAGATTTTACTGAGAATGACTTAGATGAAGCAATTATCGAATATCAAAAAAGAACAAGGAAATTTGGGGCGAATTAGTATGGAAAAAATTAAGAAAAAAATAGATATAAAGAGAATTACCTCAGCCTTACTTGGTTTTCCATTGGTTGTATTAGTTCTAACGCTTGGAAATAAATATGTAGTAGATGTATTTTTAGCTATTATTGCAGCAATTGCAATGCAAGAATATTTAAATGCAATATCAAAAGATTCAAAACCTATAAGATGGATTGGATATATTTCATGTATTCTAATTGCTTTAATACATATTGGACCAGAAAAGTTAGATTCATTAGTAATTGAAAATTTTAATATGTTAATAATACCAATTTTATTATTAATCTTATTTACTACAATAATAGTCACAGACATGAAAATCAATTTTAAAGATATTTCATATACTTTATTTGGAATTATATATGTAATAACTTGTATTTCATTTATAGCACAAATTAGAGGAATGGAAAATGGAAGATATTTAGTTTGGTTTGCTATAATAGCAGCATGGGGAACAGATACTTTTGCATATATAATAGGAAAAAGATTTGGAAAACATAAGTTTAGTGAGGTAAGTCCTAAAAAATCAATTGAGGGATGTATTGCTGGAATTGTAGGAGCAGTAATAATTGCTTTAATATATACATATGCTATAAATAGTATAAAAGGATTCGAATATTCATATATTTATATAACTATATTTACAATAATATTAAGTATAATTGGACAGATTGGAGATTTTGCAGCATCTAGTATAAAAAGATATGTTGATGTAAAAGATTATAGTAATTTGATACCAGGACATGGTGGAATGTTAGATAGAATAGATAGCTTAATGTTTTTAGCACCATTTGCATATGTATTTTTAACAATGATTTAATTGGAGGTAAAATTGATTAATTTTATAGTTAATGCATTAAAAATTATATTTTTATTAGGATTTTTAATATTTATTCATGAAGGTGGACATTTTTGTGTTGCAAAATTGTGCAAGATAAAAGTAAAAGAATTTGCTATAGGATTTGGAAAAATAATATGGCAAAAGCAAGGAAATGAAACTAAATATACATTGAGATTAATACCATTAGGTGGTTTTTGCAGTATGGAAGGCGAAGATGAAGAATCAGATGATGATAGAGCATTTTCAAAAGCAAGTGTATGGAAAAGAATGGCAATAGTTTTAGCAGGACCAATTGTAAATATTGTTTTTGGATTAGTTGTATATTATATACTAGTTGCAAGTATTGGAATACAGTTTGCAAATCCAGCAGATGATACAGTTATTAATAGATTAACATATAGTGGTAAAGCAACAGGAGAATTCATAATTGCAATTTTAGATAGTATAAAGACATTATTTACAGGAGGAGCATCTGTTGATCAAATGGTCGGAATTGTTGGGATTTCTGAAATAGTTGTTAAAACAGCAGGAATTGCTAATTATATAAATTTAATGGCTTTGATTTCGATATCATTGGGAATAACAAATTTATTACCAATACCAGCTTTAGATGGTGGAAAAATTTTGATATTGATTATAGAAATAATTAGAAGAAAACAAATGAAAATTGAAACAGAAGCAAAAATTCAAATGATAGGTTTTTCAATTTTACTTGCTCTATCATTGATTGTAACATATAATGATATTATAAGAATTCTATAAAAGAAAGAGTGTTGCAAATGAAAAAAAGAAATAGAAAACGAAAACTAACAAGAAGTCAAAAAGGAATATCATTGATTGCTTTAACAACAACAATATTAGTACTTGCAATAGTAACTTCAATTGTTGTATATAATTCTAAAAATAATATAATGATAAAACAATATAAAAAATTAGAAAATGATATAGATGTTTTAAATAATAAAGTTGGAATGTATTATTTGAAAAATGGAGAATTGCCAATATGTATGAGAAGTGATCGAACTTATATAGAATATAATGATAATAGGACAGAAGAAGAACAAAAATACAATAAATTTAAAGAAGATAAACATCAAAATGATAATGATAAGTATTTTATATTAGATTTAAATAAGATAGATGGAATTTCTTTGAATTATGGTGCTGATTTTTATAACATAGATCAAGCTTATACAAACTTAGGGTATTGCCCTGATTTATATGTAATAAATCAACAAAGTCATAGGATTTATTATGTTAAAGGAATTGATATGGGCATAGAAAGAGCGGCCGACGGAAGTTTGAGTAATGGAAAAGTTTATTATACAGTTGGAGAAAATGTAGAAATACCTTTATATAAATCAATAAAGTATATAAAAGATCTTACAGATTTGAAAGAAGTAAGAAAAAATGTGAATGAAGGATCTCAAACATACAAAGATTGGATATTAATTCAAACACAAAATATTAAAATGAATGGAGAAGAGTGGAATGAGCCAATTGGAACAGATGCACATCCATTTGAGGGGGAATATAATGGCGCAGGATATGCCATAGAAAATTTTAAAATTAATTCTACTGTTTCTGGAGGTATTTTTGGAGTAAATAAAGGAACAATTCAAAATTTAGGAATTGAATCTGGAAAGATAGTAGCCAATGGAATATCTGGTGCGATTGTTTCTAAAAATGCTGGAGGTTCAATAATAAATTGTTATAATAAAGCAGATGCAGTATATAATATTACTAATATAGAATTTGGTGCATCTGCAGGAATATGTGGACAATCAACAGGAGGAATAATTAGTCAATGTTATAATAGTGGAACGATAACTGCAAATTTTAGTAAAAGATTTTCTGCTGTATGTGGAATAGTAGGGGTTGCATCTAATACCAGAATTGAGGAATGTTATAATATAGGAAATATAAGTGGAATAGCACAATATAGTTTGAGTAAAAATAAATGGATTGACGGAAATAATAGAGCTTGTGGAATTGCAGATGAAATTGATACTCAGTCCAAGATCATTAATTGCTATAATATGGGAAATATAACACTTACAACAAAAATTGCTGAAGATGTTTGCCCTGTTGCAGCAGGAATATTAGGACAAAATCAAGGTGGAAATGTAGAAAATTGTTATAATGTAGGAAATATAACAGTTAATGAAACTAGAACAGATATAAAGACAACTAGAAGAGCTGCTATATGTGGATGTAATTATTTGAATGGAAATGAGAGTAATTATATAAATTGCTATTATGTGTCAGAGACAACAGTAAATAGTTTAACAGCAGTTGGTTCAAATGGATATGATGGAAAAAATGGATATGCTCCAATAGTGGGAAATGCAAAAAAACCATCTGAATTAAGAAATTTAGCAAGTGTTTTAGGTGATGCATATAAAGAAGATAAAAATAGTAGTCTCAATTCGGGATATCCAATATTAACATGGCAACAATAAAAACAAAAATAGCAAGTAAAACTTGCTATTTTCTTTATTTTGTAGTAAAATAGAAACGACATTTTATAAATAATAATAAACTAAATATAACCAATAAAAAGAGAGGTAATTGAAATGTACAGAACACATAATTTAGGAGAACTTAGAATAGAAAATGTAAATCAAGAAGTAGAACTATCTGGATGGGTACAAAAAATACGTAATTTAGGTGGAATGATATTTATAGATTTAAGAGATCAATTTGGAATAACACAAATAGTAATAAATGATGAAAAAATGCAAGAACAAGTAAAAAATGTTCCAACAGAAAGTTGTATTCACATATGTGGTAAAGTTGTTGAAAGAAGTAGCAAAAATCCTAAAATGCCAACAGGAGATATAGAAGTTGTAGCAAATAAATTCGAGATATTAGGAAAATGCAAAAATGTATTGCCATTTGAAATAAATACAGACCAAGAAGTAAGAGAAGATTTAAGACTTGAATATAGATTTTTAGACCTAAGAAATGAAAAATTACACAATATAATTTTATTAAGATCAAAAATCTTAAAAACATTAAGAGATAAAATGGATGAATTAGGGTTTGCAGAAATACAAACACCAATACTTGCAAATTCATCACCAGAAGGAGCAAGAGACTTTTTAGTACCAAGTAGATTACATCCTGGAGAATTTTATGCATTACCACAAGCACCACAACAATTTAAACAATTATTAATGGTAAGTGGCTTTGATAAATATTTTCAAATAGCACCATGTTTTAGAGATGAAGATCCTCGTGCGGATAGAGCACCAGGAGAATTCTATCAATTAGATTTTGAAATGAGTTTTGCAACACAAGAAGATGTATTTAAAGTAGTAGAAGATGTTATACCATATACATTTAAAAAGTTCACAAACTGGAAAGTTGATGAAGGTCCATTTATACGTATTCCATATAGAGAAGCAATGGAAAAATACGGAATAGATAAACCAGATTTAAGAAATCCATTAATTATTCAAGATGTAACAAAAGTATTTGAAAATATAGAATTTAATGCATTTAAAGATAAAACAGTAAAAGCCATAGTTGTACCAGATGGTGCTGAGCAAGGAAGAAAATTCTTTGATAAGATGACAGAATTTGCTACAACAGATGAAGTTGGAGCAAAAGGATTAGCTTGGACTAAATTTGAAAAAGATGGAACAGTACAAGGGGGAATTGCTAAATTTATAACAGATGAAGCAAAAGCTAAATTAGAAAATGAATATGGAGTAAAAGCAGGAGACAGTATATTTTTTATAGCAGATGAATTCCATAAAGCACAAAAAATTGCAGGACTTGTAAGAATTGAGCTTGGAAAGAGATTAAACTTACTAGAAAAAGATACATATAGATTTTGTTTTATAGTAGATTTCCCAATGTATGAATTATCAGATGAAGGAACAATAGATTTCTGTCATAATCCATTCTCAATGCCACAAGGAGGATTAGATGCATTAGAATCAAAAGATCCATTAGATATATTGGCATATCAATTTGATTTAGTATGTAATGGATATGAAACAATGTCAGGAGCAGTAAGAAATCATGATCCAGAAATAATGGTTAAAGCATTTGAAATTGCAGGATATACAGAAGAAGATGTAAAAAATAGATTTGGGGCATTATATAATGCATTCCAATATGGAACACCTCCACATGCTGGAGCTGCACCTGGTGTAGATAGAATGGTAATGCTTATAGCAGATTCAACAAATATAAGAGAAGTTATAGCATTTCCTAAAAATAAAAAAGCGAGAGATTTATTAATGAGAGCACCATCAGTTGTTACAAAACAACAGTTAGATGATGTACATATTTCAATAAAAGAAGATTAAAAAAAGCACTGAACTTTAATTAGTTCAGTGTTATTTTTATTTATTCTTCCCAGAAAGATTTATATGTTCTATAAGCAGAATATATATCAAATTTACTTGTAACTTCATAAGGAGAATGCATTGAAAGTAGAGGAATACCACAATCTATTACATCTACACCTTTATTAGCTAATATATAAGCGATTGTACCACCGCCACCAACATCAACTTTTCCAAGTTCGGCAACTTGATATTTTATGTCATTTTTTTCTAAAACATTTCTTACCCATGCAACATATTCTGCATTAGCATCAGAAGCACCAGATTTTCCACGAGCACCAGTATATTTATTTAAACTGATACCTTTTCCTAAATATCCAGCATTATGTCTGTCTGAAACACTAGCATATAATGGGTCAAAACCTGCATCAACATCTGCAGAAAGCATTTTTGAAAAACAGAATACTTTATTTAATAGATTTGTTCTATTTTCACCTGTTTTATTTAATAATTCAGAAATGAAATAATCAAATACATGTGATTCCATACCTGTATTTCCCATACTTCCAATCTCCTCTTTATCAGATAAAATGCAAATTGCTGTTGTTTTTACATTTTCAAGAGACATCATAGCTTTTAAAGATGTGTAAGCACAAACTTTATCATCTTGACCATAAGCAGCAACCATGCTACCATCAAAACCTAATGAACGAGCTTTAAATGCAGGAACAACTTCAAGTTCTGAACTTAATAAATCAGCTTCTGTAATATCATATTTTTGATTTAGGATGTTTAAAATATTTAATTTTACAGCTTCTGCTTCAGATTTATTTCCATAAGGAATATTTCCTAATAATAAATTTAAATCTTCACCATCTATTCCATTTTTTAATTTTTTCTCCATTTGATCTTGAGCTAAATGTGGTAATAAATCAGTAATTACAAATATAGGATCACTTTCATCTTCACCAATATTTACTAATATTTTTTCACCATTTGCTTTAGCAATAACACCATGAATACTTAATGGAATTGTTGTCCATTGATATTTTTTTATTCCACCATAATAGTGTGTTTTAAAATATGCAAAACCTGTATCTTCATAAAGTGGATTTGGTTTTAAGTCAAGTCTAGGTGAATCAATATGTGCTCCAACAATTTGAAGACCATTTTCTAATTTTTCTGTACCTATTACTGCTAAATACATACTTTTATCTCTATTTATATAATAAACTTTATCACCAGGTTTTAAAAATTCGCATTTTGTAATATCTCTAAAACCATTTTGTTCAGCCATTTCTTTTGCAGAAATAACAAATTCTCTTTCTATTTTTGCTTTGTTTAAGAAATTCATGTATCCATTTGAAAAAGTATAAATAGCTTCTTTTTCTCTATCATTAATTGAATTCCATCCAAGTTCTTTTTGGTTAAATAACTTTTCTTTTAATTCTTTTGAATTTTCTTCCATATTTATCATCCTTTCTTTTGAGTATTTTTATCAAAGTTAGTATATCACTTTAAAAAATATTTTTCCATAGAACTAGGAAAAATATACAAAAAAATATTTATGTACTATTAATAAAAGGATTAAAAACTATAAAAATATAACTAAAAAATGTTTACAAAAAAAACTTGATTTGCTATAATAAATTTGTATAAAAAGAGCAAAAACTGAAGAACAATTAAAAACAAAGGAGACCATGTAATATGGAATATGAAAATACAACTGAATTAGCAAATAGAGAAGAAGCATGCAAAAGAGTTAAACAAATAGCAAAAGTAATAGAAAAAATAAAAATAAATAATTATTTGAAAATTGGTGGAATATCTGAAGAAGACAAACAAAGATTAGAACAATTAGAAAGCAGTATGAATATTGTTGCAAATGAAAATGGATTACAAAAATTAGCATCACAATTAAGCACAAAAATATCTGAAAGATATGATATTGAAAGTGAACAGAGTGAAACTCAACAAGATGAACAAAATTCAATAAAAGATAGACTAGAAGCATATAGAGGAGCAATTGATGCCGAAGTACAAGCATTAAAAATAGGAAAAATTTCTAAAGCAAAGAGATGTCAGAAACGAGCTAATATGTTAATACAACAACTAGAAAAGGATGATATTCAAAGAGCAGTTGAATACAAAAGAGGAGTTCTAGCAGGGCTAAATGTATCATTAGATATATCAACAGAAAAGGTTCAAGTATGGTTAAATAGATTTAAAGGATGTTGGAGAGAAGAAGATTTTAATAAAAGAAAAACTATAACTCAAGAGATAACAAATATAACACAAACCAAAACAGAAGAAAAAAGTACAAAAGAATTATTTGCAGGAGTTGAAATTTAAATTCTTACAAATGATGAAAGGAGAACAAGAGAAGTGGAACAAAATTTATCAAAAGCATTTACAGAAGTTTATGAAATATTAAAAGTTACACCCATTGAATTAACGAGTAAAATTCCAACAAAGTTTAGAAAAATTATAGAAGAAAATAGAGACAAAGAATATAGATTTCAATTAGAAGAACCATTTAATGAAAAAGACTTGAAAGAAGAAACAATTGTTATATTAGGATTAATATATAGAGACTTTTTGGCAGATCCTGAAGAAAGAGAAGATTTACAATTAAAAGACACAGAAGCTATCAAAAAAGTTGAAGAAGAATTGAATCAAAAATATGATATGGAAAATGTATTTAATAAGAGAAAAACAAAGAAAAATGTAAACAATTCTCCAGAAGAAATGGGATTAACAGTATATAAAGAAAGATTTATAAAGAAAATATTTAATTTAATAAAAGGAATATTTAAAAAATAAAGAATCAAAGGAAAAAAGAAAAATGAAAAAAGGAAAATTATTTGTAATAGATGGAACAGATGGAAGTGGAAAACAAACACAATTAGAAAAATTAAGAAAAAGACTTGATGAAGAAAATATAGAATATAAAAATGTAAGTTTTCCTAATTATGAAAGTCCATCATCATCACTAGTAAAAATGTATTTATCAGGAGAATTCGGTCAAAACGCAAAAGAAATAAGTCCATATATTGCATCAACATTTTATGCAGTAGATAGATATGCAACATATAAAAAAGGTATAGAAGAATTTTATAATAATGGTGGAATAATCTTAGCAGATAGATATACAACAAGTAATATGATACATCAAGCTGGAAAAATAAAAGATGATGCAGAAAGAGAAAAATTTTTAGATTGGCTATGGGATTTTGAATTTAACTTATATAAAATACCAATTCCAACAGAAACATTTTTCTTAAATATGCCAACAGAGTATGCTTTGAAATTAATTGCTAATAGAGAAAATAAATTTTCACATACTCAAAAAAAGGATATACATGAAAAAGATGAAACACATTTAAGAGAGAGCTATAATGAAGCACTAAAATTAGTAAAAAAATATAATTGGAAAGAAATAAAATGTGTAAAAGATGAAAAAGTAAGAAGCATTGATGATATACATGGAGATATTTGGAAAGAAATAAAAAAATATTTATAAAGTATTTACAAAAGAAGTGTTACACAAAATGTGTGACACTTTTTCTAAATAAATAATATTATAGAATCTATTTTTTGAATTAAGATATTTCATTTTTTTGAAATTTGTTCTAAATTTTTTCACGAAAAAGACATACATATAAGTTATAATTAAAAAAATTATGTAACTATATATTTAATGGGGAAAGAAAGGAAAAATAAATATGGATGGAACATACATATTAGTAGTAGATGATGAATCAAGAATTAGGAAATTGTTAAGGGATTTTTTTACAGCAAAAGGATATCAAATACTTGAAGCAGAAGATGGAGAAAAAGCAATAGAAGTATTTGAAGAAAACAGAAATAAAATAAAATTAATTCTATTAGATGTAATGATGCCAAAGCTTGACGGGTGGTCTGTATTAAGAAAAATAAGACAAGAATCAAATTTACCAGTAATAATGTTAACAGCAAGAGGAGAAGAACAAGATGAATTATTTGGATTTGAACTTGGTGTTGATGAATATATTTCAAAACCATTTAGTCCTAAAATATTAGTAGCAAGAGTTGAAGCAATATTAAAAAGAGTGTATGGAGACACAAAACAATTAAAAGATTATGATGGAATTGTAATAGATCAAGAAGGACGTACTGTAAAAGTGGATGGAAAGCCAATTGATTTAAGTTTAAGAGAATATGAATTATTAAAATATTTATTAGATAATGAAAATATTGCACTCTCAAGAGATAAAATATTAAATAATGTATGGAATTATGATTATTATGGAGATTCACGAACAATAGATAGTCATATAAAAAAGATTAGACATAAATTAGGAAAAAAAGGAAAGTATATAGAAACAGTAAGAGGAATCGGATATAAGTTTGAAATAAAGAAATGAGGATAGAAAATGGAAAGAATCGTAAAAAAAGCTAAATCAGTAAGAGTAAAACTTTTTCTTATCTTATGTCTTGTTGTATTATCAATTATTGCTTTCTTAATACTAGTAAATAGTTTTGTATTAGAAAAATATTATCAATATACAAAAAGCAATAACTTAAAAAGTACATATGCATTAATTAATTCTTATTATACTGGTCAAATAAGTGTTGATAATATAAGTGACGAATTAGATAAAATATCAATAAGTAATAATTTTGATATAATAATAAAAGATAATGAAAATGTTGCAATATATATGTCTAATAAAGACTTCTTATCAAGCATAAGAAAAGTCATAAATTTTTGGGGAATGGACAAAAAACAAGAAGCAACAATAATTGAACAAGAAGATAATATAGAAATAAAAAGAATTGTTGATACAGAAACCAAAATGACATATATGTTATTAAAAGGAACTTTAGATAATGGATTTGTAGCATATATAAGACTTCCGATGTCATCAATAACAGAAAGTGTTCAAATATCTAATAAATTTTTATATTTAATAGCATGTATTGTTATTATAGTTGGTGGAATTGTAATAATATATATATCAAAACAATTTAGTAGTCCAATTTCAGAAATAAGCGCAATAGCTAAAAAAATGGCAAATTTGGACTTTAGTCAAAAATATGTAGTAAAAGATGATGATGAGATAAATGAACTCGGAAAAAATATAAATATAATGTCAGAAAAACTAGAAGGAACAATAAATCAACTTAGAAGTACAAATATAGAGCTTGAAAGAGATATTGAAAGAAAATCAAAAATTGATGAAATGAGAAAAAGTTTCATATCAGATGTATCACATGAATTAAAAACGCCAATTGCTTTAATACAAGGATATAGTGAAGGACTTTTAGAAAATGTTAATACAGATGAAGAAAGTAGAAAATTTTATGCAGAAGTTATATTAGATGAAGCCACAAAAATGGACAAAATGGTTAGACAATTAATAGAACTTACCAAATTAGAGTATGAGAATAGGGAATTTAATAATAGAAACTTTAATATAGTAGAATTAGAAAAAGAAATATGTAGAAGTTCTAAAGTTATGATTGAAGAAAAAGGAGCAAATGTTAAATTTGAAACAGCTGATGTAATAAATGTATATGCAGATGATTTCTATATAAGTCAATGTATTACAAATTATTTAACAAATGCAATAAAACATGTTGAAGAAGTTGATGGTGAAAAAACTATAAAGATAACAAATACTATTAATAATGATAAAGCTAGAATTACTATATTTAATACAGGTAAAAACATTGAAGAGGAAAATCTATCTCGTATTTGGAACAGATTCTTTAAAGTGGATGAATCAAGAAATAGAGAAGATGGTGGAAGCGGAATAGGCCTTTCTATTGTTAGAGCAATTATGAATAATTATGGAAATGATTTTGGCGTGGAGAACAAGCCAAATGGTGTTGAATTTTATTTTGATATAGATTTGGAAAGAAAAGATAAGAATTAGAGGTTGTGATTTACAACCTCTAAAATATTTTATAATTTAATTTTAGGTTGATATTTTTCAAGCCACATATTAACTTGGCACAAATAAGCCATAAGTTGAGGACCAGTCATCAACTGTCCAAACCAAGGGCGGGAAAAAGCTTTCCCATCAGTTTCTAAAATATTCAAAATATAATCTCTATTCAATAAATAATTAATAGGTGCTTTAGGATTAGACATAATATCTGTAAGCATAGATTTTACTTTTGCAAGATAAGTCGGATTATGAGTCTTTGGATATGGGCTCTTTTTTCTATCAACAATTTCTGCAGGCAAAAATTTACGAGAAATATATCTCAAAAGACCTTTTTCTCTACCATTCAAAGCCTTTATTTCCCAAGGAATATTCCAAACATATTGAGCCAAACGATAATCACAAAAAGGCACACGAAGTTCAAAACCATTATACATAGCCATTCTATCAGATCTATCAAGAAGTGTTTGCATAAACCAGTTTAATGTAAGATAAGATATTTTTATTTTTTCAGTAGTTTCGGCGGAATCGCTATCTAAAATTTCGACATTTGATAAAGATTCATTATATCTAAAATCAACATATTCTTTTAAGTTAATTTTTTTTGAAATAGAAGGATTTAATAAAGTTTGACGTTCGTTTATTGCTATTGACCAAGGAAATGTTCCACTATTTAAAGCATCATCTCTGAAAAACCATGGATATCCTCCAAAAATTTCATCAGCACATTCACCAGTTAAAGATACAGTTGCAGTAGGTTTTACATTTTTACAAAATAAAAGTAAAGATGAATCAACATCAGCCATACCAGGCATATCACGAGCAATCATAGCATCATATAAACTATCAGCTAATTCAGGGGTATCAAGTACAATTGAATGATGATTTGTTTTTAAATTAGATACCATCAAATTTATATAATAATTATCAGAATTTGGCTGAAAATCGCTTTTTACAAAGTTTTTATCATTATCAATATAATCAATAGAATAAGTATCTAAAGGTGGTAAATTATTTTCTTGACAATAATCTGACGCAAATTTTGTAATAATACTTGAATCTAGACCACCAGATAAAAATGTACATAAAGGAACATCTGAAACTAATTGCCTTGTTATTGAATCTTTTAATAAATATTCAAGATGTTCGCAAGTTTGAGTAAAGTTTTCTGTATGTGGTTCACTTCTTAAATTCCAGTATTTTTCGATATGTATACCAGATCTATTATATATCAAAAAATGTGCAGGTTTTAATTCAAATATATTATTAAAAATTGTTGTACCAGGGGTATGTGCAGGACCAATTCCAAATAATTCTGAAATTCCTTGAGAATCTAAAATTTTTTCAACACCTGGATATTGAAAAATTGCTTTTATTTCAGATGCAAATATAAAAGAATTATTTTGCATAGTATAAAATAAAGGTTTTACTCCAAAATGATCTCTTGCAATAAATAATTCTTCTTTTTGACTGTCCCAAATTGCAAAAGCATAGATTCCATTTAAATGTTTTACAACATCTTTTCCGTAAAAAATATAACTTTTTAATAGAATTTCTGTATCGCAATGACCATTAAAAGTGAAACCATTTTCTTCCAAAGTTTTCCTTAGTTCATCAGTATTATAAATTTGACCATTATAAGAAATTACGAAATTTGAATTATAATTAATTACCATATCTGAATTTTCTTTTTGCAATGGTATTGATTTGCTACAAGATTCGACCATAGGTTGTTTTCCACCTTCTGGATCAATAACAATTAATCTTTTGTGAGCCAGTGCTATATGTTTTCTTATGTAATATCCATCTTCATCAGGACCTCTTCTTACAAGAGTATTGTTCATATTAATTAAGATATTTCTAAAACGAGAAACATCTTGTTTGTAATTCACAAAACCAACAATTCCACACATAAAAAAGCCTCCATATATAATATATATGAAAGCCGATTTAATTTATGTATAACCTTGATTATTTTTCTTATAAAACTCACAAAATTGTTTAACTGAACATGAATCACAATGAGGATTTCTTGCTTCACAAGTGTTTCTTCCAAGCCACATGAAAAGATGGTTTATATCTTTTAGTGTTTCTTTAGGAAAAATTTTAATTAGATCTTGTTCAATTTTTTCTGGTTCAGATTCATTTGAAAGACCTATTCTATTGGAGATTCTTTTTGCATGTGTATCAACAGCAATACCTTCAGCAATTCCAAAGGCTTCTAACATAATAACATTAGCACTTTTTCTACCGATACCAGATAATGTTAAAAGTTCAGGCATTGAATGAGGAAGTTTACCATTGAAATTCTCTATAACTTGTTTTGCACAAAGTTTAATGTTTTTCGCTTTATTCTTGTAAAAACCACAAGGGTGTATAATATTTTCAAGCTCATTAATATCAATATTTTTAAAATCATCAATAGTTTTACACTTTTTGAAAAGAATAGGTGTAGTTTTATTTACTCTTTCATCAGTGCATTGTGCTGATAACATAACTGCAACGGCAAGTTGAAAAGGTGTATTAAAATCTAAACTACATTGTGCATCTGGATATGTTTGTTTTAAAATATTTACAAAATTTAGTGCTTCGGATTTATTCATTAATATTGGCACCATCCTTATTATTAGAAAGTAGTTCTAGTATTTGTGGATAAAGTGTTGTTGCATTTGATTTCCAATTATCAGATATTTGTTTTGCTTTTTCTCTTGATGCTGCATATACAGATACTTCAAAAATTGTTTCATTTTGTTCAACTATTTTGCACGTAATTGTATAATTATTCTCATCTTTGGGGATAAATTCAGTAACAACAGAAGATTCTTCAACAATATTAGAATTTTCCTCTTTAAATATAGTATCAGCTTTTAATTTTAATAACCCAGGTAAAAGTGATTTTGTAAGTTCAAGTGCGTTTTTTCCTTCAGTTGTTATTTTTATAAAAGATTCTTCATCTTGTTCAAAAGAACAGATTAAATTAGCTGACATTAAATCTGCAATAAGTTCTTGAAAATAAAAATAGTTTATGTCTTTTGAACTTGAAACTATTTTATATAAATTATCATTTTTTATTCCATCAAATATTTTGTTTAATAAATATAAGATCAAAACTTTATCTTCTGCTAACTCTTTATTTTGTTGTTCCATAAACTGCCTCCTTAAGTTAGAATTTTCTTCAATATTATATCACGGAATTTTATGGAAGTAAAGAAAAAAGTATTGCATTTTTTGTAGCATATTGATATACTTTTATTAAAATAAAGAGGATAATTTTTTTAAGGAGAATCAAAATGAAATTAAGAAATAATAAAGGATCAATTTCATTATATGTATTAGTTGCTTGTGCATTTTTTGTTACAATATTAATGGCACAATATTCTAGAACATTAAATAAATATAAAGCAGTGGAAGACGAAGTTATGCAAATACAAAGAAATTATGAAAACAAATAATACTAAAGGATAATAATAAATTAAGCACTAATTTATATAGCGAACATAGAATATAGTGAAGAGGAAAAACTCTTCACTATATTTTGTTATAAGGAGAAATGCTATAATTAATAATTAAAATGAAAAAAATAAAAAAAGGAGATAATGTAACAAGGAACTCATATAATAATGATATAATATTTAAGGTTGATAAAATAATAAAAAAATCTAATAATATAAATATAGCAATATTAAAAGGTATAGATATTAGAATAGAAGCAGACGCTCAAATAGAAGACTTAAAATTAGTTAGTAAAAATGAAAAACAAAATTTGGATATAGAATTTAAAAAGAGAATAAGAAATAGTACTTCAAAAAATAATTGTGATGAGAGACTTAATGGAATAATAAAGACAGGAAAAATATTGCATTTAGATGGTGATAAAAAATATGCAGGAAAATCCGAAATGTATTATAAAAAAATGGGATTAAATGCAATTGTAAAAAATATTCCAGAAAATAAGCAATCAAAGATGGTTAAGCAATTATTAATGATATATAATCCAGATATATTAGTTATTACAGGACATGATGGAATGATAAAAAATAATGTTGTAAATGATATATTTAATTATAGAAATTCAAGACATTTTATAGAAACGATAAAACAAGCAAGGAAATTTGAAAAAGTAAGCAAAAAAAAATTAGTAATATTCGCAGGAGCTTGTCAAAGTTATTTTGAAGCATTAATATCTGCAGGGGCTAATTTTGCATCATCACCAGCAAGAATTTTAATAGATTTTTTAGATCCATTAATTGTTGCCAAAAATGTTGCAGAAACAGATAATATGAAATATGTAACAATAGATGATTTTGCAAGTGAATTAAGAGATGGAAAAAATGGAGTAGATGGAATTGGAGCAAGAGGTAAAAAAAGCATAATAATTATATAAAATATTTTTTTGTAACATAAATGTAATATAAAAGTAATAATAATGTAACAAAACGTAAAAGCGTTGCATTTCTAAGAATGTAAGTTAACGACATAAGTTTACAGTCTTTGACAAATGCCGCCTCAGATGATATACTTGGCTCATCTTAAGCAAAGTAGGTGAATCTAATGATTTGTAGAACTGATATTTCAAGTTTAAAAACAGACATTACAGACAAAATTGGTCAAAAGATTATTGTGAAAGGCTCATTGGGCAGAAGCAAGGAATTTGAAAAAGAGGGAACAATAGAAAAAGTATATAGCAACCTTTTTGTTGTTAAATATGAGGAAAACAATAGAACCGCATCATATACATATACTGACCTACTAACAAGAACAATAGAGTTAGATGTATTTGATGGCGAAGGATTTAATCCGATAATACCACCAGAGGTATTTCAAACAAAAAAAAGAAAATATGTAAGGGAGCAGCTTTAAGTAGTTGTTTCCTTTTTTGGTTTTATAGCAATAAAAATGGAAAAAAGTCCTTAAACCCCTTGACAAATTAGCAAAAAAGGTGTAAAGTATATTAGCATTACACCTTATTTAATATTATAAGGTATCACTTTAGAAAAATAGGAGTGGTAGAAAATGGATAAAAAAATTGAAATAAGTATGTTATGGCAAATATATGGAGCACTATTAACAGAAAAACAAAAAGAATACATAGACTACTACTATAATGAAGACTTGTCATTAGCAGAAATAGCACAAAATGATGGAATAACAAGACAAGGAGTAAGAGATATCATAAAAAAGGGGGAAAAGAAACTTTTCGAATATGAAGAAAAGCTATTGTTTATGAAGAAGACAATGAATCAAGAAAAACAAATCGAAAATATATTAGCACAACTTAATAAAATTCATGAAGATTCATCAGATGAAAAAGTTAATAATATATTAGAAGAAGTTAAAAAAGAATTAAATTGTTTAGTATAAACAAAAGAATTAGGAGGCAAATATGGCATTTGAAGGACTATCATCAAGATTTCAAGAAATAACAAGAAAACTAAGAGGAAAAGCCAGAATAACAGAATCTGACTTAAAAGAAATGCTAAGAGAAGTAAAATTAGCATTATTAGAAGCTGATGTAAACTATAAAATAGTAAAAGAATTTATAGCAAATATTCAAGAAAAAGCTTTAGGACAAGATGTTATGAAATCATTAACACCAGGTCAACAAGTAATAAAAATTGTTAAAGATGAAATGATAGAACTATTAGGTGGAACAGAAAGTAAAATCAATTTTACACCAAACCCACCAACAATAATAATGCTAGTTGGACTTCAAGGTTCTGGTAAAACAACTACAGCAGGAAAGTTAGCAAATCTATTAAGGAAACAAGGTAAGAAACCATTGCTAGTTGCATGTGATATTTATAGACCAGCAGCTATAAAACAATTACAAGTTGTTGGAGCACAATTAAATATACCTGTATATGCAAATGAACAATCAAAAGATGTTGTACATATTGCAAAACAAGCAATGAGTGTTGCAATGTCAAAACTAAATGATGTAGTTATATTAGATACAGCTGGACGTCTACATATAGATGAAGAGTTAATGCAAGAATTAAAAGATTTAAAAACAAATATAAAACCACACGAAATCTTATTAGTAGTTGACTCAATGACAGGTCAAGATGCAGTAAACATTGCACAAACATTTAATGAGAATGTTGGAATTGACGGAGTTATATTAACAAAACTAGATGGAGATACACGTGGTGGTGCAGCACTTTCAGTAAAAAAAGTAACAGGAAAGCCAATAAAATTTGCAGCAACAGGTGAAAAATTAAATGATATAGAAGTATTTAATCCAGAACGAATGACATCAAGAATTTTAGGAATGGGAGATGTGCTTTCAATAATTGAAAAAGCAGAAGAAGCTATATCAGAAGAAGATGCTGAAAAATTAGAAAAGCAATTGCGTAAAAACGAATTAGATTTAGATGACTATTTAGCACAAATACGTCAAGTAAAGAAAATGGGATCATTCTCATCAATATTAAAAATGATACCAGGAATGAACAAAATAAAAGACTTAAACATTAATGATAAAGAATTTGATAAAGTTGAAGCAATAATATGTTCAATGACAAAACAAGAAAAAAGAAATGTAAAAATCTTAAATGGAAGTAGAAGATTACGTATTGCAAAAGGAAGCGGAACACAAGTACAAGATGTAAACAAATTCATAAATTCATTTGAAATGACACAAAAAATGATGAAAAAATTAAAAAATGATAAAGGCAGTATGAGAAAAATGATGAAAAGTATGAATATGGACGATATGAAAGAGTTCAAAGACTTAAAATTTTAAATAAGTTATTAATTTTATATTTTATATATAAAAATCTAAAATTTCTAAATATAGAAATTTTAATTCAGAAAGAGGTGAAATAAAAATGGTAAAAATAAGATTACAAAGAGAAGGAAAGAAAAAAGCTCCATTCTATCATATAGTAGTAGCTGATTCTAGATCTCCAAGAGATGGAAAAATAATTGAACAAATTGGAACATATGATCCAATGACAGAACCATCTACAATAGTATTAAATAAAGAAAAATTAGAACAATGGATGAAAAATGGTGCACAACCAACAGAAACAGTAAAAGCATTAATCAAAAACGCATAATTTTTTTGAAAAAAATATTATGTTGGAGGAAAGATTATGAAAGAAGTTTTAGAAGTTATAATCAAAAACTTAGTAAACAATAAAGATGCTGTTGAAATAAAAGAAGTTGAAAATGAAAAATCAATAGTTTTCGAAGTAAAAGTAGCCGATGAAGACTTTGGAAAAGTAATTGGAAAACAAGGAAAAATAGCTCAATCTATCAGAACAGTAATGAAAGCAGTTGCTGGAAAAAAAGACAAAAAAGTAAATGTTGAATTTATTGGATAGATAAATTTACCATGAAAGGAATGGTAAAAAATGCAAAAAAAGCTAGAAATAGGTCAAATTGTTAATACACATGGAATAAAAGGAGAAATTAAAGTAACACCTTTTACAAATGATATAACAAGATTTGACGATTTAAAAGAAGTATATGTTAAATCTAAAAAAGAATCAAAACTTTATAAAGTAGAAGGAGTAAGATATCATAAAAATATGGTATTAATAAAACTTGAAGGTATAAATACACCAGAACAAGCAGATTTACTAAGAAATGCTTATCTTGAAGTAGACAGAGAACATGCTGTTCCACTTGAAGAAGGAACATATTATATAGTAGATTTAATTGGATTAGAAGTTTATACAGAAGAAGGAAAACTACTAGGAAAAGTTGATGATATCTATAATACAGGAGCAAATGACATATATGTAATAAAAGATGAACTAGGAAAACAAGTTTTACTACCAGGAATAAAAGATGTTATAAAAAATGTCGATTTAGAAGGTGGAAAAATTACAGTTCATCTAATACCAGGATTGATTTAGAAAGTTGAGGAATGTATGAAATTTGATGTGCTTACACTATTTCCTGAAATGTTTGAGCCTGTTAAGCAAAGTATTCTAGGAAGAGCAGAAGAAAATAAACTAATAGAAGTTAATTTAATAAATATTAGAGACTTTTCAGAAAATAAGCACAAAAAAGTTGATGACACACCATATGGTGGTGGTGCAGGTATGGTAATGCAAGCAGATGTTATATATAATGCATATAAATCTATAAAAAAGACAAATGCTAAAGTTATATATATGTCACCACAAGGACAAGTTTTAAATCAAAAAAAGGTAGAAGGATTAAGTAAAGAAGAACATCTTATCATACTTTGTGGACATTATGAAGGAGTAGACCAGAGAATATTAGATAAAATTGTAGATGAAGAAATATCTATAGGAAATTATGTACTAACAGGAGGGGAACTTCCAGCAATGGTATTAATAGATTCTGTAAGTAGATATGTAGATGGAGTTTTGAGTAATGATTCAACATCTGAAGAATCATTTTCACAAGGAATTCTTGAATATCCACAATATACTAGACCAGAAACCTTTGAAGGCGTAAAGGTACCAGAAATTTTACAATCAGGTCATCATGAAAATATCAACAAATGGAGAAGATATCAAGCTTTAAAAAATACATATTATAAAAGACCAGAGCTTTTAGAAAATGTAGAATTATCTGAAAAAGATAAAGAATATTTAGATGAAATAAAATCTAAAAAAGATATAAAATAATTATGTACAAAGTGCAAAACAATTCCAGTGCACCGCTTGTACGAAGAAAGAAGGAGGTAAATACGATGGATATCATAAAATCAATAGAACATGAACAATTAAAAAATACTATTCCAGATTTAAAAGTTGGAAATACAGTAAGAGTACATGTTAAAATCAAAGAAGGAAACAAAGAAAGAATCCAAGTATTTGAAGGAATTATAATTAAAAAACAAGGTGGAGGAGTTAACGCTACATTTACAGTAAGAAAAATCTCTTACGGTGTAGGTGTTGAAAAAACATTCTTAATCCATTCACCATTAGTTGAAAAAGTAGAAGTAGTTAGAGTTGGTAAAGCTAGAAGAGCTAAATTATACTACTTAAGAGAGAGAACAGGAAAAGCTTCTAAGACAAAAGAAATGGTTGGAGCTAGAATTGAAAACAAAGAAATCGTTGTTAAAGAAAATTTAGCAGAAGAACCAGTTGTAGAAGCTACAGAAACTGTTGCTGAAATAGCAGAAAAAGCTGAATAGTTTATAAAAATACATCTTATAAGAGGTGTATTTTTTTTATATAGTAGGAAAGTTCTCCTTGTAGGAGAACTTTATGTGGGCAACACAAGAAGAGATTCTTGGAAGAGCGTCAACGTTTTAATTGATGAGGCGATGTGGCTCTAAAGATTATTCTTCTTATGAGTAACAATACCTAAGTAGGCAAAAGAAAAAGTGGGTTTATGATATCTGAGATAAGATTGATTAAACTCACTTTTTCCTTGATTTTATAAGAAAACGATGATATAATACAAATTACAAAGTTTTATAAAAAGGAAGTAAAAAATGAACTCAAAAATGGTACATGATACAGAAGATAAAATTGCATATAATTTTTTTGAGAGTGTGATAAACCTAAGAGAGAGTATTGCAGAAGCTCTAATGAAAGCAGAAAAAGTAAATTCGAGTATTAATGAACAAATTTCTAGCTATGGATTTGAATTGTTGGATGAAAAATTACCAGATTTAGGAGTTACATTAAACAATAAATTAGTTGAAATTTATCAACAATTCAAAGAAAGCAAAGTCAAAGTATTTCAAAGTCAAGATAAGAATAAAAAATTTGTAATTGGTTTAGTCCCAATGTTAGTAATAAATAGTCTTATTGAAAGAGCAGTTGATGCGTATAGAAATGAAATGGGACTATATTTACAAGAGGCTGAAGGATTACAAGAACAAAAAGAGAAGAATAAAGAAAAAATAAAAGAAAAAAGTTTTATTACAGTTTTGATAACAGCAATAAGGACAGTGTTTAATGAAGAATTAGCAAAGAAATTTTATTTTGATGAAGCTGAAGTAGAAGATTTAAGAACAAAACTAGAAGATTATAAAAAAGCAACTGAAGATATTTATAATTATGATTTTAAAACAGATATTATTGATATAATAGCTGAAGGGCTTGCTAGCCAAAATCTTTCTTTAGAAGTTATAGAAGATATTCTAAATAGTGATGTTGTAGATACATTAGAAAAATTAGGGCTAAGTGATCAAATGCCAGTTTTAAGACAAAAAATAAATCAAATAATAAAAAGTCAAAATGATTCTAAAAAGACATGGGAGCTTTCTGATGAAGAAAAAGAAAGAGCCAATGATTATGATTCAAGAGATGAAGATATTATAACTGTAACTTTAGAAGAAGATTATGAGAAGTAAGGAGATAATAATATGTATGGAATAATTGCTGCGATGCAAGAAGAGATGAAAGAAATAAAAAAAATAATGCAAAATATAGAAAATAAAGAAATATATGAATTAAACTTTTTCAAAGGAACAATAAATGATAAAAATGTAGTATTAGTTGAAGCAGGAGTTGGAAAAGTAAATGCAGCAAGAGTTACACAGATTTTAATTGATAATTTTAAAGTTGAAGGAATAATAAATGTTGGGTCTGCAGGAAGTTGTAATGATGAATTAGAAATAGGAGATATTGTTATAGGAAAAAAATTAGTACAACATGATTTTGATATAACAGCATTTGGACATGAAAAAGGATTTATCAGCAATGTGGGACAATATGTGGAAAGTGATGAACAATTAATAGTAAAAATAGAAAAAATAATAAAACGTATAAATGATAAAGATTTCAATATAAAAGTTGGAACAATTGCTTCAGGTGATATTTTCTGTACAGAATCAAAAATGAAAGAAAAAATAAGAAACAAATTTAATGCTGATTGCATAGAAATGGAAGGTTCGGCAATAGCTCAAGTATGTAAATTAGACAAGATACCATTTTTAGTAGTAAGAAGTATTTCAGATAAACCAAATGGACAGAATGAAATAACATTTGATAAGTTTTTAGAAAAAGCATCTAGAAGATGTGCATATATAATAAATGAATTTTTTACACACCAATAAAAAGGTGTGTTTTATTATATCTTTGTTCTTTACAAAAATTTCAAGAAAAAACTTTAATAAATTGCTTTACAAAAAATAATAACTAGTATAAAATAAAAAAGACAAAATAGGACAAAATATAATTAATTTTTCTTGCCAGATTTTTAAGATAAAAAGTTTATAAATACTACTTAAAAAATTTTGCAAAAAGTTAATAAGAAAAGATACGGAGGAAAAAATGAATAACAAAAAAGAGTTAAGTTATAAAGACTTAAAAATGGTATGTAATAGAGATATGTTTCATTTTGAGACAACTCAAGACTTAGAATCAGTAAATGATGGTATAGGACAAGAGAGAGGAATAAAAGCATTACAATTTGGTTTACAAGTTGATGTAAAAGGATATAACATATATATTGAAGGACCAAGTGGAGTTGGAAAAACAATGTATACAAAAAACTATTTAGATAGTATTGCACCAAAGAAAAAAGTTCCAAATGACTGGTGTTATATATATAATTTTCAAAATCCAAATGAACCAATAGCAGTATCATTACCAGCAGGTCAAGGAAAAGAATTTAAAGAGAGTATGGATGGATTTATCCAAGAAGTAAAAAAAGATATAAAGAAAACATTTAATGCTGATGATTTTGAAAAAGAAAAAGCTTTAATAAAACAAGAATTTGAAGCACAAAGAGAAGTTGTAATGCAAAAATTAACACAAGATGCATTTAAAGAAGGATTTCAAGTAAAATCTGCACAAAATGGAATTTATATGATGCCAATTGTAGAAGGCAAAGTAATAGAAGAAGAAGAGTTTGAAAAATTAGAAGAATCAGTAAAACAACATTATGAAGAAAAGTCAACTGTTGTACAACAACAAATAATGGAAGCAATTGGACAAATTAAACAAATAGAAAGAGAAGCAGATAAAAAAGTTTCTGAATGGCAATCAAATATTGCATTATTAACAGTAAATGCGCATATAAATTTTATAAAAGCAAAATATAAAAGAAATAAAAAAATAAATAAATTCTTAACAGATATAAAACAAGATGTATTAAAAAATGTTTCATATTTTTTAGAAGAAGATAAACAAGCTCAAAATAACCAACCACAACAAGGGCCAATGGCAAAAAAACAAGATCCATGTTTAAATTATAGAGTAAATTTATTTATTGATAATAGTGAAACACAAGGCGCACCTGTAATAATGGATTCAAATTATTCATTTAATAATTTATTTGGAAAATTAGAATATGAAAATTATTATGGTTCATTTAAAACAGATTTTACAATGTTAAAACCTGGTTTATTACAAAAAGCAAATGGAGGATATATTATATTCCAAGCTAAAGATTTATTAGCGAATGGGATATGTTATGAAGAATTAAAAAGAGTTTTAAGAGTTAAAGAAGTATCAATAGATAATTCAATAGAACAAAGGTCATCTATGACATTAATTTCATTAAAACCAGAACCAATTCCAATTGATTTAAAAGTAATATTAATAGGAAGTTCTAATATATATCATACATTACTTTCAATGGATAGTGATTTTAGAAGACTATTTAAAATAAAAGTAGAATTTGAAGAAACTGCACCAATTACAGAAGAAAATGTAAATAAACTTGCACAATTTGTTCATTCATTTTGTGAACAAGAAGAATTGCCACAATTGGATAAATCAGCAATGGCAAGTATTGTAGAATATGCATCAAGAATTGCAGGAGATAATAATAAAATATCAACAAGATTTACAGAATTAGCACAAGTTGTAGGTGAAGCTGGAACGTGGGCAAAGTTAGCTAAAGCTAAGGTGGTTACATCAGATTTTGTGAAAAAAGCATTAGAAGAGAGAGTTGAAAGAATTAAAAAATATGATGAAAAATATTTAGAAATGATAAAAGAAAATACATTATTAATAAATACAACAGGTTCATTAGTGGGAGAAATTAATGGATTAACAGTTATGACAATAGGTGATTATACATTTGGGAAGCCTGCAAAGATAACTGTAAACACATATACTGGAAAACAAGGTGTTGTAAACATAGAAAGAGAAGTTGATTTATCAGGTTCAACACACTCAAAAGGTGTATATATTTTATCAGGATATTTAGGAGAACTATTTGCACAAGATATTCCATTATGTTTAACAGCAAGTATATGTTTTGAACAATTATATAATGGTGTTGATGGTGATAGTGCATCAAGCACAGAGCTTTATGGATTATTATCAAGTTTATCTGAAATACCAATTAAGCAATCAATTGCTGTTACAGGTTCAGTAAACCAAAAAGGACAAATTCAACCAATTGGTGGAGTTAATGAAAAAATAGAAGGATATTTCCAAATTTGTAAAATGCGTGGATTAGATGGTTCACATGGTGTTATGATACCAGTTCAAAATGTTGAAAATTTACAATTAAATGATGATGTTGTTGAAGCAGTAAAAAATAATTTATTCCATATATATGCTGTTTCTACAATAGATGAAGGTATTGAAGTTCTAACAGGTGTTCCAGCAGGAAAGAAAGATAAAGATGGAAAATTCCCAGCAGGTACAGTAAATTATTTAGCTTATGAAAAATTGAAAAAATATGCTAAAATTTGTGAGAAATAGTTAAATGAAAAAAATATTAGTTTTGATAATAAGGGGTCTATAATTATAGATTCCTTATTCTATTGACATAGAGCCATAAAGAAAATGTGGGATATTCTCCCACATTCGTTTTTAAACTCCTTGATTTTCCCACCTTAACTTTCGTAGTTCGTAACATATATTGATTAGCTTGTCTTTTTGAACTTGAAAATAATTATCAGTCATAGCAATCCAACCAAGTTTATCATAGTATTCTAATGCTTCTTTAGCTAGTTTTTCGAGTTCGATGCTAGCTTCATTAACATTACCAAATTTTAATTTACATTTACCATATGATATTTTTATTTCTCCTTTTTGTGGAAGATCATCAAATTTTAATAATATTTTTAAGAGAGAAAATAAATGGATTACATTATCTGCGCTTTCCATAAACCGCCACATTGGAAGTATTATTGTAATGATTATAATAGCAATTAAAAGGATGATAAAAGTAATAAAGAATACCAAGAAGTGTTGCAACATAAAATAACCTCCTCAAATATTGAGCTCAATTTAATATTAAATACGTGATAATAATATTATACATGACTTTTAATAAATTTGCAATGAAGATGTTGAAAAATTAATTCAAATGAACTAAAATATAAAAGTGGAGGAAAATATGCAAGAACAAGAATATAAAATAGAAAATATAAAATCATTTGAATTAGCAGATATATTTGATTGTGGCCAATGTTTTAGATGGAATAAACAAGATGATGGAAGTTATACAGGAGTATTTAAAGAAAATGTAATGAATGTCCAAAAAAATGGGGACACTGTAATATTTAAAGGAATATGTAATGGTGATATAAAAGAAATTGTACAAGATTATTTTGATTTAAATCGTAATTATGAAGAAATAAAAGAAACTTTATCCAAAATAGATGATAATGTAAAAACAAGTATACAATATGGACAAGGAATTAGAATTTTAAATCAAGATTTATGGGAAATGATAATATCTTACATTATTTCAGCAAATAATAATATTCCAAGAATAAAAGGGATAATTGAAAGACTATCTAAAACATATGGAAAAGAAATAGAATGGAACGGAGAAAAATATTACGCTTTTCCTACAGTAGAAGAATTAAAAGATGTAACAGTAGAAGATTATAGGAAACTTGGAACAGGTTTTAGAGATATAAGATTATATGAGACTGTACATATGATATTAGATAAAAAAGTAGATTTAGAACAAATGCAAAATAATCCAAATACAATGGAAGTTAGAGAACAATTATTAACATTATCAGGAGTTGGTCCTAAAGTAGCAGACTGTATTTTATTATTTTCAACTTTAAAAAGATTTGAAGTTTTCCCAATTGATGTATGGGTTAGAAGAGTTATGAACGAACTTTATATAAAAAATGAAGATGAAACAAAAGTTAACAAAAAAGAATTAGAGAAACTTGCACATGAAAAATTTGGGAATTTAGCTGGTATTGCTCAACAATATTTATTTTATTGGAAGAGAGAAGCATAAAAAACGATTGGCATTTCGCCAATCGTTTTTCTATTTTACAACAACATTGTAAATTTTATTTTTTACATAAATTTCTTTAACGATAGACTTTCCATCAAGTTTTCCTTCTAAAGTAGAATGAACTTTTTCTTTAACAGAAGATTCATTTTCATCTAAATTAATAGTAATAGTTGTTTTTAATTTACCATTAACTTGAACTGGAATTTCTATTTCGTCATCAATTGTTTTACTTTCATCATATTCAGGCCAATCACAAGATGAAATAGGCTTATCAAATCCAGCAACTTCATTTAACTCTTCAGTTATATGAGGAGCAAAAGGATTTAATAATATTAAAAATGTTTTGAATTCAGCTTTATTAATTTTCTTTAATTTAGTAAATTCATTCATCATTGTCATAAATGTAGAAACACATGTATTAAATTTCATTTCTTCAATATCTTGTGAAACTTTTTTGATAGCTTTATTCATCATTTTTTCAGCTTCTTTTGAATATGTATCACCATCGACTAAAATATCTTGTAAGTTCCAAACTCTGTCAAGGAATTTGAAGCAACCTCTAATACTATCCATAGACCAACTTGCTGTTTGATCAAATGGTCCCATAAACATTTCATAAACTCTAAAAGCATCAGCACCAAATTCATTTACAATATCATCAGGATTTATAACATTTCCTTTTGATTTAGACATTTTCTCTCCATTTGAACCTAAAATCATACCATGTGATGTACGTTTTGCATAAGGTTCTTTTGTTGGAACAACTCCAATATCATATAAGAATTTATGCCAGAATCTTGAATATAATAAGTGAAGTGTAGTATGTTCCATACCACCATTATACCAGTCAACAGGTGACCAATATTCAAGAGCTTCTTTTGATGCAAGAGCATCATGATTATGTGGATCCATGTATCTTAAGAAATACCATGATGAGCCAGCCCATTGAGGCATTGTATCTGTTTCTCTTTTTGCAGGTTTACCACAGTGTGGACATGTTGTATTAATCCATTCTGCATGTCTTGCAAGAGGTGATTCTCCATCTTCTCCAGGTAAGAAATCTTTTACATCTGGTAGTGTTAAAGGTAAATCTTTTTCATCAACTGGAACCCAACCACAATCATCACAATGTACCATTGGAATTGGTTCACCCCAATATCTTTGACGTGAGAATACCCAATCACGAAGTTTATAATTTACTTTTCTTTCACCAATTTTATTATCTTCAAGATATTTTATAACTTTATTTTTTGCTTCTTCTAATTCTAAACCATTTAAAAATCCTGAGTTTATATGTACACCATCACCAGTAAATGCTTCTTTTGAAACATCTCCACCTTCAAGAACAGGTATAATATTAAGACCAAATTTTGTAGCAAATTCATAATCTCTTGTATCATGAGCAGGAACAGCCATAATAGCACCAGTTCCATAAGATGATAATACATAATCTGCAACCCAAACAGGAATTTCTTTGTTTGTTAATGGATTTATTGCTTTAATTCCTTTGATTTCAACACCAGTTTTATCTTTATTCATTTCACCACGTTCAAAATCAGATTTTAAAGCAGCTTGTTTTTGATATTCTTTTATTTCATCTAAATTTGTTATTTTAGAAGCAAATTCTTCAATTAATTTGTGTTCTGGAGCAACTACCATATATGTAGCACCAAATAGTGTATCAGGTCTTGTTGTGTAAACAGTTAGTGTTTCGTCAGTACCTGCAATTTTGAATTTTACTTCAGCACCTTCAGAACGACCAATCCAGTTGCGTTGTTGTGTTTTGATTTTTTCCAAATAATCAACATCATCTAAATCGTCAATTAATCTTTGAGCATATTTCGTGATTCTTAACATCCATTGTGATTTTTCTTTTTGTACAACAGGACTTCCACATCTTTCACAAACACCATTTACAACTTCTTCATTTGCTAATCCAACTTTACATCCTGTACAGAAGTTTATTGGCATTGTTGCTTTATAAGCTAATCCATGTTTATATAATTGAATAAATATCCATTGTGTCCATTTATAATATTCAGGATCTGTTGTGTCAATAACTCTTGACCAATCAAATGAAAAACCAACAGATTTTAATTGTTCTGTAAAATGTGCAATATTTTTTGCAGTTGTTATTTTTGGATGTACATTTGTTTTTATTGCATAATTTTCTGCTGGAAGACCGAATGCATCAAATCCAATAGGGAATAATACATTATATCCTTGTAATCTTCTTTTTCTTGCAATTATATCAAGTGCTGTATAACTACGAGGATGTCCAACATGTAGACCTTGTCCTGATGGATAAGGGAATTCTATTAATCCATACCATTTTTTCTTTGTGTAATCAGTGCTAGCATTAAATGTTCCTTCTTTTTCCCATTTATTTTGCCATTTCTTTTCTATTTCTTTAAAATTATATGCCATTTAAAGTTCATTCCTTTCTCATTTTTCGTTGTAAGAAAAATATTCTTATGAGCGAAATTATTTCATATCGATTATACTAGCAAAATGGCAAAAAGTCAATGAAAATTGAGTTAAAATGGCTTTTGAAAACAATTTTATTATTAATGAATAAATAACTAACAAAAATGAGATACTATTAAAAGATTAAAAATCTAATAATAGTTGTAAAGAAGGGATTGAAATGAATATGAAATTTGTTAAAGGTTTAGTTATAGGTGGATTAGTAACAACAGGAATGGTTATGTTATGGCAAAATGACAATATGTTTAATACAAACAAAATGATGAAAAAAGGTAAAAAATTTGCTAAAAAGATGGGAATAATGTAAAAGGCAGGAATTATAATCCTGTCTTATTTTTTTAATCAATTATTTGACTTTAATATTTTTATATGTTATAAAATAAAAAAATATATAATAAGGGGAGAAAATAATATGGTTTTATTCTTTGGTGGAATTATATTTGCATTATTTGGTGTTTGGGGATGTGTAGATTTAGTACAAAAGAAAAAGAAATATACAGAGGAAACAACAGCAATAGTAACAGAAATATCTAAAGAAATTGATAATGATAATAACTTATCATATTGGCCAATAATAGAATATAATATAAATGGAAAAAAATTTAAGAATAAATTATTGTCAGGAAATAGTATATTTCAAAAATATAATATAGGAAATGAAGTGGAAATTTTTTATAATAAAGAAAATGGTGATGAATTTTACTGTAAAGAACGATATTATTCAAGTTTGTTTTGGTGGCTAATAACAGCAATAATTGGTGGAGTGCTTATGATACTCCCATTTTTTAAAAATTTTGAAGAAGATGGGGGGAATTCTGGAAGTATAGTAATTGTAATTATAGGAATAATACTTATTATAGAAGTAAGTAAACGAATTTCTAACAAAAATGAACTAAAAAAGAGGTGTATAAAAAAAACAATTGCTGTTGTAAAAGATATAGTTATTGATGAAAAAAAAGATAGTGATGGAAAAATAAATATAAATAAGTATCCAATATTTCAATATACTGTAAATGGAAAGATTATAGAAGTAAAGTCAGTAATAGGATATTCTACATCAGATTATGTTGTTGGACAAAAGGTAGAAATATTTTACAATCCAAATAAAGAAGATGAGATTTACATAGAAAAATAGAGATTATTTTTATAAACAAAGCATAGAAGTTATTTATGCTTTGTTTTTTATATAGAAATAATAAATTAGAAACAAATGAAGAAAAAAATTCTCAAAAAAAGAGGGAATTATGTAAAATTCGTCGAATAATATATATGTACGAAAAACGGAAATGATGATTTTAAGCAATAATAAGAAAGTATAGGAGTGGAGGAAAATGGCACGTTATAGTGAAGAAATTATAGAACAAGTAAGACAAAACAACGATGTTGTAGATGTAATATCACAATATGTCCATTTGACTCGAAAAGGAAGAAACTATTTTGGACTATGTCCATTTCATAATGAAAAATCTCCATCATTTTCAGTATCACCAGACAGGCAAATATTTCACTGTTTTGGGTGTGGAGTTGGAGGAAATGTATATTCATTTCTGATGAAAATAGAAGGAATAGGCTTCAAAGAAGCAGTTGAACAATTAGCAGAAAAAGCAAATATACAATTACCAACAATAGAAAATGCAGAAGATACAGCAAGAGAAGAATTAAAAGCCAAAATATATAAAATAAATCAATTTACAGCAGAATATTATCATCAAAATTTGTACAAGCCAACAGCAAAAATGGCACAAGAATATGTAAAAAAAAGAAAACTAACACAATCAACATTAGAAACATATAAAATAGGATTTTCAGGAAGATTTGATGAATTATATAAACAATTAAAAGCACAAGGTTTTAATGAAAAAGAAATGTTAGAATCAGGACTAGTCATTAGAAATGATAGAGGACAATATATAGACATGTATAGAAATAGACTAATGATTCCAATATGTGATATTAGAGGAAAAGTAATAGCATTTGGAGGAAGAGTTTTAGATGATTCAAAACCAAAATATATAAATTCACCAGAAAATGTTGTATATAGTAAAGGAAGACATTTATTTGGGCTAAATATTGCAAAAACAGAATGTAGTAAAAGACTATTAATAGTAGAAGGATATATGGATGTCATATCATTACACCAAAGAGGTGTAAAAAATGTAGTAGCAGCATTAGGAACAGCATTAACAGAGCAACAAGGTTGGTTGTTAAGAAAAAGTACAGAACAAGTTATACTTGGATTTGATGCAGATGGAGCTGGACAAACAGCTGTAGCAAGATCAATGGAAATACTACAAAAAATGGGATGTGACATGAGAGTATTGCAAATAGAAGGAGCAAAAGATCCAGATGAATTCATTGTAAAATTTGGAGAAGGTAGATTCAAATTAGCAATGGATAATGCAATATCATTAGTCGAATTTAAAGTAAGAAATCTAAAAAAAGATATTAATTTAGAGAATACATCAGATAAAATAAAATTCTTAAACGAAATTGCAAAAATACTAGCAAAAGTAGACAATACAATGGAAAGAGAAATATACATAGAAAAAATAGCAAGTGGTTATAATATTTCAAAAGAAGCAATTTATGCAGAAGTAAATAAATTAATTTATACTAACTCAAAAGCAGACAATTTATTACAAGGAAAAGCAGTAAAAACGCAAATCGCTAAAAAAATAGAAAATGAAGAAAATATTATAGATGAAGATTTAAAAAACAGGGAAGATACAATAATAGCATTATTACTTGATGCAAATCAAAAAATCTTTCAAAAAATAAAAGAAAAAATCAAACCACAAGATTTTAAAGATGAAACAAATAGAAAAATTGCAGAAAAATTATATGAAGAATTAGAGAAACAAGATACAAATGTTAATAAATTGATAGATGAATTTGATGAACAAACTCAAAATCATATTACTAAGGTAATGGCAACAGATTATGAAATAGAAAATATTGATAAAGCTGTTGATGATATATTATTAAAATACGAAAGAGAAAGACTAGAAAGTCAGAAAAAAGATATATTAAAAAAATTAGAAAATGAACAAGATGGGGAAACAAAAAAAGAATTAAGTAAAGAGCTAAGTAATATAATAATTGCATTAGCTAAAATTAAGTAGGGGTGAATTTTCGTGAGTAAGAAAATTGGAGAAGAAATGGAAAATCAAGAGAAATTAGAAGAAATGAAAGATGTAAAAGTAGAAAAGAAAGATGAAAAATTAGATGCAGAAAAGGTTCAAGAAATTGTAAAAAAAGCTAAGGCAAAAGGAAAAATAACATATGAAGAATTAGCCAAAGAACTAGAAAATACAAATCCAGATCAAATAGATAAAGTTTTTGATGCATTTGAAGAAATGGGAGTTAATATTTTAAATGATGATTTTGAAGATGAGCCAGACATTGATGACTTAAAAGAAGTTGAAAATTTAAAATTAGATGAAATAACAGAAACAAGTTATGAAGGAATAAGTGTTGATGATCCAGTAAGAATGTATTTAAGAGAAATTGGAAAAATACCATTATTATCTTATGACAAAGAACTTGAATTAGCAAAAAGAATATTAGAAGGTGATGAAGAAGCAAAACAAGAATTAGCAGAAGCAAACCTTAGATTAGTAGTAAGTATTGCTAAAAAATACGTTGGAAGAGGAATGTTATTCTTAGACTTAATACAAGAAGGAAACATGGGATTAATAAAAGCAGTAGAAAAATTTGATTATACAAAAGGATTTAAGTTTAGTACTTATGCAACATGGTGGATTAGACAAGCTATTACAAGAGCTATTGCAGACCAAGCACGTACAATAAGAATTCCAGTACACATGGTAGAAACAATAAATAGATTAATTCGTACATCAAGACACTTATTACAACAATTAGGCAGAGAGCCAACGCCAGAAGAAATAGCTAAAGAAATGGATATGTCAGTTGAAAAAGTAATGGAAATTCAAAAAATTGCACAAGATCCAGTTTCATTAGAAACACCAATTGGTGAAGAAGACGATAGTCATTTAGGAGACTTTATTCAAGATGAAGATTCGCCAGCACCACAAGATGCAGCATCATATACATTATTAAGAGAACAATTGGAAGAAGTAATGAAAACATTAACACCAAGAGAAGCAAAAGTTTTAAGATTAAGATTTGGACTTGATGATGGAAAAGCAAGAACACTTGAAGAAGTAGGAAAAGAATTTGATGTAACAAGAGAAAGAATTCGTCAGATTGAAGCTAAAGCTTTGAGAAAACTTCGTCATCCAAGTAGAAGCAAAAAATTAAGAGATTATATGAATTAATATAAAAAGACTGTTCCGATAGGAATGGTCTTTTATGTTAGCTTTTTAAATGACACTTATGTAGAAAAGCACAAATAACCGAAAAAAATGTCTATAAATGACCGAAAAAATTTGCCTTAAATAACCGAAAAATATTGAAACTATATAAAAAATATGATATAATAAAAAAAATTAGTTAAAATATTAGAGAACTAATTTTATAGTGAAAAAGATAGGAATGAGAGTAAAAATGAAAAAATATATAAATAGAATTGCAGATTCAATATTAGAAAAAAAATTAAAAGGAAAAGGAGCAGTATTAATTCAAGGACCCAAATGGTGTGGAAAAACCACAACAGCAGAACAAATTTCAAATAGTATATTGTATATGGCAAAGCCAGAAGATAAAGAACAAAATTTAACACTAGCAGATATAAATCCAAGTTTATTATTAAATGGGAATACGCCAAGATTAATTGATGAATGGCAGATTGCTCCTAAATTATGGGATGCAGTAAGGTTTGAAATTGATCATAGAAATTTAGAAGGGCAATTTATATTAACGGGTTCAGCAGTACCAGTCAATATGGATGAAGTAACACATACTGGAACAGGCAGATTTGCATGGTTACTAATGAGGCCAATGAGTCTATATGAATCAGGGGAGTCAAATGGGAATATAAGTTTAGAGATGTTATTTCAAGAAAATGATAATATTACAGGAACTAATAATTTAAGTTTACAAGATATTGCATATTTGTGTTGTAGAGGAGGATGGCCAAGAAGTATTTTTATGGATAAAGATATTGCACTAGAGCAAGCTTTTGACTATTATGATGCAATAGTACAATCAGATATTTCGAGAGTAGATAATGTAAACAGAAATCCTGAAAGAGCAAAAAAATTAATGAGAGCATATGCAAGAAACTTAGGAAGTCAAGTATCTAATGAGACATTAAAAAATGATATGATTATAAATGATTCATTTTCTTTGGATACAGATACTGTACTTTCATATATTAATGCATTAAAGAAAATTTTTGTGGTTGAAGAAGCACCAGCTTGGAATCCTAATTTAAGAAGTAAAACTGCTATAAGAACAGCAGACACAAGATATTTTATAGATCCATCAATTGCTACAGCAGCATTAGGATTAGGTCCAAATGATTTAATAGGAGATTTGAATACATTTGGATTAATATTTGAAACATTATGTATTAGAGATTTAAGAATATATGCAGAAAGTATAAATGGAAGTGTATACCATTATAGAGATGCAAATGATTTAGAATGTGATGCAGTAATTCATTTAAGAAACGGCTTATATGGATTAATAGAAATTAAATTAGGTGGTGATAAATTAATAAATGAAGGTGCGGAAAACTTGAAAAAAATGTATTCAAAAATTGATATAACCAAAATGAAAAATCCATCATTTTTAATGGTATTAACAGCAACAGGAAATTATGCATATAAAAGAGATGATGGAGTTTATGTAGTACCAATTGGATGTTTGAAAAATTAAAATAAGTGTAGCTCATTTGCAAAAATATTTTTTGCTATGTTAAATTTGATTTTTTTATAATCTGAAAGAAAGAATGAGGTTAAATATGAAAAGAAAAAATATAAAAGATATAGACATGAATAATGCATATTTTCATTTTACAGAGAAGGGTAATTTAAAATCTATAGCCCAAAATGGTTTAAAAGCTCAAATTGGTGATGCTTCAAAATTAGTAGATGATAAATCAAGAGTATGTTTTTCACAAGGAGTAAAAGGAATATTAGGAATAAAAAATTCTTTTATATGGGAATTTGAACATGCTAAAATATGTGATATTCCAGAAGGTTACAAAAAGTATTTTGATATAAAAGATTTTTCTAGCACAGATCTGATACCTAAAGAAATAGTATATGAAGCATTAAAAAGAAAATTTGAAAATGAAGTATATTTGGTTGTTGATGCAAAAGAGGGAGAAGATTTTTTGCCAGAAGAAATAAATGGGCTAGGCTCTAATTTCGATATAAAAGGGAAGGAAGGCCATGATATATCTCCAAAGAAAATATCAAAACTAGTAATTCCTAATGCGAATAATGCATGGGAGACCATTCAATATGTTTATAATAATCTTATAGAAAAAAATCCAGATATCGAAGGTATTATTAGAATGATGAATTCTAATTTAGACGAGATGATAACATACTTTAGAAATAAAGAATTAGAAGTACCACAAAATGAAGACTTTACACTAAAACAAAGAGTTGCACGATTTTTACGAAAGAATAATTTATTTATGAATTTAGAATTTGTTGAAAATTTTGTTCATAGTCAACTTGATGTTTTTGCAATAAAGAAAAGTAAAATACCAGAAGAAAAAGTGGATTCAAGAAAAGATTTTATGGAGTTTATTTCAAATAATGGAGAGTTTAGAAAAGAAGAATTTTCACACTTAAGTGATAGCAAATCAACTGCAATAGAAGAAATAGATAAAATTATAGAACAAATGAATGCAAGCAGAGATGAAAATAAAGATGATGAAAGAATATAGTTAAAACATATAGGGGCTGTAAAAAAAGTTCCAACAAAAAAATAAGTGAAGAAATTTACTCATTTTTTGTATAGAAAAAAGCCTATATTTATTGAAAAATAAGGCTTTTATGATATAATTTATATATGAAATTAACTAATCATACCAATAATAATTATAAACCAAAACAATTAAAATTACCATTTGTGGTGCAAAAAAATGTACTTATTAAATTAAAAATTCAAATTAATTTAATAATAAAAAAATTAGATTTAAGTCAAAATTTTAACTTAAATCTAATTTTTCTATTGGACTTTTTTTACATCCTCTTTTATATTTTAATTGTTGCCAAAAATGGCATCCCAAAGTTCATCACCCAAAACACATTTGAGAAAGTTCTCCTGTGCTTCTTTTATTTTTGTAGCTTCTTTTGCTTGTTTTTCGAGTTCGGGAATTTCAAACTCGATTACGTGTTTTTCAATTTTTTCGATTTTCTTTGCAGGCAACTTCATAGAATAATAAAGCCGATGCTTTCCCAAATTCTTAGAAGACCGTGCAATGCCGTATTTGTACAAAAGGCACAAATCAATTGCAGATTCAAGTTCAGGCGAATTGAAATTGATGTTATCTTTAACACCAACAATGATATACCCATCGCCCTTGATAACCCAAGTTGCGATTTCTTTGGCGTGGTTTTCGACTAATTTTTTCCGTTCAGCATGGCTGAGAGAAGAGAAATAAGCGGCCAAGTTTTGCATCATCATAAGATATACCTCTCATTTTATAAAATTATGAAGCGGATTGGCTTCACACAATTTCTTATTATAACATAGAAGTCTTTTATTTTCAATAGAATTAATAAAAAAATATATTAAGTATTGTGCTTAATGAACAAAGGAGAACAGTATGAAAACAAAAGAAAATAAAGGGGTAACATTGATAGCATTAGCAGTAACAATAATAATAATGCTAATATTAGCAGGAGTAACAATATCAACCTTAACAGGAAATAGTGGAATAAGTAGTAATGCAAATCAAGCAAGAATACAAAATGAATTAGCACAATATAAAGAACAAATGAAATTATATTTAGCAGAAAAAAAGGTCGAAAATTATGATTTTTTTATTGAAAGTCTAAATGCTGGAAAGGAATCACTTATATATGATGGAAAGCCAGATGATGAAAAAGGAAATATAAAAACCATAATACCAAATATAGCAGATGAATATATTGAGTGTTTGCAAATAATAAATGGAGAATTATATATAAAAACAAAAGATGAAAAGAAAATAAAAGCAGCGCAACAATTAGGAATCCAGGTAAATCCATTTGATATAACAGATGATGGAGAATTATTATCAACTAAAGCCAATTTGAAATTAATAAATGGTGAGGGAACATTAGCATTGCCAAGTCTTGTAAGTAAAATTGGAATGGGAGCTTTTTCAGGAGTAGAAGGACTTAAAACAATAATAATACCTTCAAGTGTAAAAGAAATAGGAGACTATGCATTTTCATATAATAAAGAAATAGAAAGAGTTGTTATTGAAGGTGATTTAAAAAGAATAGGTCATTATGCATTTGACCAAGCAACTAATTTAAGAGAAATTAATTTGCCAAATTCTATTTCAGAAATAGGAATTTTTGCTTTTAGAAATACACAAATAAGTGAAGTAACAGTACCAAAAAATGTACAAACTATATCTGTTTTAACATTTGGAAATTGTAGTAAACTAAAAAAGATAGTATTACAAGAAGGATTAAAAACTATAGAAGGAAATGCTATTGGAGGACCAGTTGAATCAATTTCACTTCCATCAACAGTCACATCTATAAATGCTCAAGCATTTATAGATTGTTATAATTTAATTAATATAGATGTAAGTAAAAACAATAATTTTATATTTGAATCTGGAAAATTGTATAATAAAAATAGAACTGAAATAGTATTTATAACCAAAAAAGCTCTTGCAAATCAAAATGTGTTTGAAATTAATGATGGCGTAGAGTATTTTAATACAGATATAAGTTCATATTCCGGTATAAAAAAATTAGTAATTCCAGCAAGTTTAAAAAGTATTTCAGCTAAAATATTACCATCATCAATTGAGAATATAGAAGTAAAATCAGGAAATACAAATTTTATTTCAGAGAATGGAATTTTGTATAATAAAAATAATGGACAATTAATAGTATGTTATTCAAAAAATACAAATGTCACTATACAAGAAGGAATAAAATCAATATCTAGTTATGCATTTAAGCTTTCATCAGGAATAAAAGAATTAACATTTCCAGAATCATTAGAAACAATAAGTGGACATTCATTGGATTATATGTATAGTATTCAAAATATAAATATGGGAAAAAACGTAAAATCCATAGATTCGGTGTTTAGACCTGGAAATTATAGTGGAAATATTAATATTGATTCACAAAATCCATATTATGTAGTTGAAAATAAAATATTATATAAAAAGAATAATGGAAAGAAAGATACATTAGTAAGTGTATTGTATAAGATTGATGGAACTATAGAATTAGATTCGAAAGTAAAAACGATAGGCTATTATTCATTTTATGGGCAATCTGGTTTAAAAGAATTAGTAATTCCAGAAGGAATAGAAAAAATAGAAGCATCAGCCTTTACTAATTGCCCTAGTCTTTTAAAAATTGAGATCCCAAAGACAGTAAAAAGCATTGGAGATTCATGTTTTTCTGATAATACGTCTTCATTAGAAGAGATATTGATAAAGAATAAAGAGAACTCTATTACTGGGGCACCATGGGGAGCTGCAAAAGGAATGAAAGTTGTTCAATGGAAAAAATAATATAAGAAAATATTATTTTTGACACAAATATATAAAATACTAGTTGACCGTAGAGGCTGTTCCAAATGGAACAGCCTCTTTTCTATGTATAAAAATAAGAAAAATTTATTTCAAAATTCAATTGCAAATAAACACAAAATGTGATAGCATAGAGCAAGACGAAAAGAGAGAAAAAGAAGGTGAAAAAAGTGCCAGAAACAGAGCAAAAACATAAAAGCAGAAAAATAGGAGATTTATTTAGTGATTATAAAACAAATAGTAATATAGAAGATGCAGAAATAGCAAGAATGAATTTACTAAAAAAGATAAACACATTAGAAATAGAAATGCAAGCAAAAGAATATATAGAAATAAAAGAAATATGGTACTTTGAAAAATTCTTAAGACAAAGATTTCAATTTGAGCAAGTGCATATAAAAATAAAATATGCAGAAGGAGTAAGAAAAAAGCCAATAGCAGATGAGTGGGAAAATATAGTATGTTTAATGGCACATAAATATCCTTTAATGAAACCATTATTATTATTAAAAAGTCAAATTGAAGTAACAGAAAATCAAATAAATGTATATATGAAAATACAAGGTGCAGATTTTCTAAAAGCAAGAAAATTAGATAGAGAGTTAGAAAGTGTAATAGAAAATATATTTGGAAAGAAATATATAGTAAATATAGAAGAAAGAATAAATGCAGAAGAAGTATTAAAACAAAAAGAAAAAGCAAAACAAGTACAACAAAAAGCAATAGAAAATGTAATGAGAGAAGCGATGGAAGCACAAAGAATGGCAGCAGAAAAACAAGCACAAAATAGTGGAGAAAATATGCAAAATAATCATCAACAACAGAGTCATCAAAATCCATCAGCACAAAATTATGAACAATATCCAGCAAGTGAAATGCCACCAATACCAGAAGGTGTATATAATGATGTAGATTATGCAATGCCAACAGAAACAGATATGGGATATATACCAGAAATGCCAGAAAATGAAGAACCTTCAAATATAATCTTTGGGAAGCCATCAAGAGCAAAAGAAACACTATTCAAAATAAAAGATATAACATCAAATGATAGTAGAGTAACAATTGAAGGAAGAATAGTAAGTTGTGAATGTAAAGAAACAAAAACAGGAAAAGGAATGTTAATCTTTGAAATATATGATGGAACAGGAATAATGAATTGTAAAGCATTTGCAAAAGATATAACAGAAGGAAATGAAGTATCAGAAAAAATCCAATCTGCAAAAGCAATAAAAGTAACAGGAAAATCAGGAATGGATGCTTATGCAGGTGATTTAACAGTAATGGCAAATATTATAATAGAAATTTCAGATGAAGGAATGCCACAATTACCAGAAGAAGACACAAGTTCACCATTAATATTAGGAAATTCAATGAATATATCAGATCCATTAGTAAAAATAACAGACTTAAATGCAGAATCTGGAAATGTATGTATAGATGGTGAAATACTTGGAATGGAAGATAAAGAAACCAAAACAGGAAAAGTAATATTAAGTATAAATATATATGATGGAACAAGTACAATGACATGCAAAGCATTTTTACCAGGAAAAAATGCAAAAAATATTGTAAAAAGATTAGGAAAAACAAAAGCAGTAAAATTAGCAGGAAGAGCACAGATGGATGCTTTTTCAAACGAATTAACAATAATGGCAAATACAATAGTTGAATCAACTCCATTACCAAAAACAACAAGAGAAGATAAAGCAGAAGTAAAAAGAGTAGAATTACACATGCACACCAAAATGAGTGCAATGGATGCAATGACATCAGCAACAGACTTAATAAAAAGAGCAATGAGTTGGGGAATGAAATCAATAGCAATAACAGACCATGGAGTAGTACAAGCATTTCCAGAAGCATATCATTTATTGGGAAGAGATAACCCAGACATGAAAGTAATATACGGTGTAGAAGCATATTTAGTACCAGATAAAGAAAAATCAGTAAAAAATCCAAGAGGACAAGTACTAGATGATGCAACATATTGTGTATTAGACTTAGAAACAACAGGAATTTCAATAACAACAGAAAAAATTACTGAAGTTGGAATAATGAAAGTAAAAAATGGTGAAGTAATAGATGAATTTGAAATATTTGTAAATCCAGAAAAGCCAATACCCCAAAGAGTTGTAGAAGTTACAAACATAACTGATGAAATGGTAAAAGATGCAGAAACAATAGATAAAGTATTTCCAAAAATCTTAGAATTTGTAGGAGATTCAATAATAGTTGCACATAATGCAAGTTTTGATGTTGGATTTTTAAAACACAATGCAAAATTACTAGGTTATGAATTCAATAATACATATATAGACACATTACCACTTGCAAAAGATTTATTCCCAGATTTGAAAAAATATAAATTAGGAAAAATTGCAGATAGTTTAGGAATTGAAGTAGATGTAGCACATAGAGCTTTAGCAGATGTTGATACAACTGTAAAAGTATTTAATGTAATGTTGAAAAAACTAAAAGACAAAGGAATAAATACAGTTGATGAAATAGATTCAGCAACAAAAGACCCAGAAGCTCAAAAAGAAGAATTTAAAAAGCAAAGATCATATCATGCAATAATATTAGCTAAAAATTATGTAGGATTAAGAAACCTATATAAATTAGTATCAATTTCGCATTTGAACTATTTTTATAAAAATCCAAGAATATTAAAAAGTATATATAAAAAATATTCAGAAGGATTAATATTAGGAAGTGCCTGTGAAGCGGGAGAATTATATCAAGCAATAGAATTAGGAAAATCTGATGAAGAAATAGAAAATATTGCAAGAGATTATGACTATTTAGAAATTCAACCAATAGGAAATAATGAATTCTTGGTAAGAAATGGTGTTGTACCAGATAGAGAATATTTAAAAGATATAAATCGTAAGATTGTAGAATTAGGAGAAAAACTAGGAAAACTAGTAGTAGCAACATGTGATGTTCATTTTATGGATCCACAAGATGAGATTTATAGAAGAATATTAGAAGCAGGACAAGGATATAAAGATGCAGATGAGCAAGCACCTTTATATTTAAGAACAACAGAAGAAATGCTTAAAGAATTTGAATATTTAGGTGAAGAAAAAGCTTATGAAGTTGTAGTAACAAATACAAATAAAGTATCAGATATGTGTGATAGAATAGACCCAATATCACCAGAAAAATGTCCACCACATATTCCAGGATGTGAGGAAGACATCAAAAATATTGCATATAAAAAAGCACATGAATTATATGGTGATCCATTGCCAGAAATAGTTCAAACAAGACTAGATAAAGAATTAAATTCTATTATAAGCAATGGATATTCAGTAATGTATATTATTGCACAAAGACTAGTATGGAAATCAAATGAAGATGGATATATAGTAGGTTCAAGAGGATCAGTAGGATCATCACTTGTAGCATTTATGACAGGTATAACAGAAGTAAACTCATTACAGCCACATTATAGATGTCCAAAATGTAAATATTCAGAATTTGATGATTATGGAGTTGGAAATGGATTTGATTTACCAGATAAAGATTGTCCAAAATGTGGCACAAAAATGGCCAAAGATGGAATGGATATACCATTTGAAACATTCCTTGGATTTAATGGGGACAAAGAACCTGATATAGACTTAAACTTCTCTGGAGAATATCAAGCAAAAGCACATAAATATACAGAAGTAATATTTGGAAAAGGAACAACATTTAAAGCAGGAACAGTTGGTACAGTAGCAGAACAAACAGCATTTGGATATGTAAAAAAATATTATGAAGAAAGAAATATACCAATAAATAAAGCAGAAATAGCAAGAATATCAGTAGGATGTCAAGGAATAAAAAGAACAACAGGACAACATCCAGGAGGAATTATAGTAGTTCCAAAAGGAAGAGAAATATATGAATTTACACCAGTACAACATCCAGCAGATGACCCAAATTCAGATATAATAACAACACACTTTGATTATCACTCAATAGATGGAAACTTGTTAAAACTTGATATACTAGGACACGATGATCCGACGGTAATACGTATGCTTCAAGATATAACAGGAGTAGCACCAACAGATGTACCATTAGATGATAAAGAAACAATGTCAATCTTTTCATCAACAAAAGCATTAGGTGTAACACCAGAACAAATACATTCAGAAGTAGGAACTTATGGAATACCTGAATATGGTACAAAATTTGCTAGAGGAATGCTTTTAGATACACACCCAACAACATTTGACGAATTAATAAGAATATCTGGACTATCACATGGTACAGATGTATGGTTAGGAAATGCACAATCATTAATAGAACAAGGAATTGTAACATTACAACAAGCAATATGTTGTCGTGATGATATAATGATATATTTAATGAAAAAAGGGCTTCCACCAGATAAATCGTTCAAAATAATGGAAGCTGTTCGTAAAGGTAAAGTTGCAAAAGGAAAAGAACCAAAATGGAAAGATGAATATATACCTTTAATGTTAGAACATGATGTTCCAGAATGGTATATAAAATCTTGTGAAAAAATAAAATACATGTTCCCTAAAGCACATGCTGCAGCTTATGTAACAAACGCATTTAGAATTGCATGGTTTAAAGTTCATATTCCATTAGCATATTATGCAGCATTTTTTACAATAAGAGCAAAAGCATTTGATGCAGAAGTTATGATTAATGGAAAAGAAAAAGTAAAAAACAAAATGAAAGAAATTGAAATGATGGGAAATAATGCTACTCCAAAAGATAAAGATATGTATGATGATCTAGAATTAGTATTAGAAATGTATGAAAGAGGACTTAGATTCTTACCAATTGATTTGTATAAATCACATGCTACAAAATTTCAAGTCGAAGGAGATTCATTAAGACCACCGTTAAATAGTATAGCAGGATTAGGAAATGTTGCAGCAGAAGGAATTATGAAAGCTAGACAGGAAGAAAAATTTATGTCTATAGATGATTTGAAAATTCGTTCAAAAGTTGGTGATTCTGTTACAGAATTGTTGAGACAATTTGGTTGCCTTGAGGGAATGAGTCAAAGTAATCAATTGAGTTTGTTTGGATAAAATAAAATACCTTGAAAGAAATTTCAGGGTATTTTTTGATAGATATTTTGAGTATTATTTAAACGTAATAGAAAATCCCCAGAAATCCTAGTAAGACTTCTGGGGATTTTTTCATGGAAAATAACTTATAAGTTTGTTAGATGTTACACTCAAAATCTATTTTTTTTAACTTTATCCGCTAAATTTTTTTGAATCTCATCGTGATAATCAAAATCATCAAGACGTTCGAAGATTTTGTCAGGAATGTTAGGATTATGTTCTACAGCTTCACGAACCTCATCGTAGAGATCTTCCTCATAGAGACGTATGAGGACTTCTTCAGGAGTGTTAGGATTTGAGGCAACAAAAATACGAACGTCTAAGTTTTCATCTTCACTAAGATCTGTGAGAGTTTCTCCTGATGTGTTTTGATTGGTAGCAACAGAAAGCCGAACCATCCAAAATTCATCGGTAGAAAGTTGTGCAAGAATCTCTGGAGGAGTTTTTGAATTATCTGCAATATTTTCTCGAACCTCAGAACTTTCGTCATTGCTAAGAAGTTCGAGAACACTTACAGGAACATTTGGGTGTTGAGTGACAAATTCGCGAACATACCAATATTTACTCTTACTGAGACGAGTAAGGAGTTCGGCAGAAAAACTTGGATTTTTAAGAGCCGGAGAAAAGGTTCGAATATTGTAATCTTCAATGAGACGAGTAAGAATTTTTTCAGGAGTACTAGGATTACCAGAAACAGCTTCGAGAACATAATGGTTTTTATCAGTTGCCAAAATTTCCAGTGTCTCAATTGGGGTGTTAATATCTTCTGCAAGTGCTATCCGAGTGTTAAGATCAAGAGACTCATAAGGATTATTCATTTTTTCCATAATTACCTCCAAAAAAATTTTGTATCATAATGTATTCGGTATATAAAAACACCAACAAAGGTGAAAAAAAGGAAAATGTATATAAAATAAGCTATTTAAGCTTATATCAATATTTTAACACAATTCTATAATTATGTCAAACTGAGTGTAAAAATAGCAATTTTTCGATTGATTTAGATAAATTTATTAAAAATATTCGATGATTATTAGAAAAAAGCATAAGAACATAAACAAAAGTTTGTGAAAATATTGATTTTTTAGATAGTATGTGTTATACTATCAAACATTAGAGGACAATAAACTATCTAAAGAAAAAATTTTAAAAGACAAAGACGAAAAGAAATTGAAATGATAATATATGAATTTTTATTAATTAAAAATTACTAAATTTCCTTGACATCTAGGCGATTTGAAGCTATAATGAAAACATCAAAGAAGTGGAGGACACAATATTAATGGAAAAAAACATGTTTTCAATTAATGAAAATCAATATAAAGAAATGACAGACGAAAAATTAATAGAGAATATAAAGCAAGATGACAATACAGCATTAAACTGCCTATTAGAAAGATATAATGATGTAGTAAACATGAAAGCAAATAAATTTTTCATGGTAGGAGCAGAAAGAGAAGACATGGTACAAGAAGGGATGATTGGATTATATAAAGCAGTAAAATCATTTGACACAGAAAAACAAAACTCATTTAAAACATTTGCAAATATGTGTATAGAAAGACAATTAATAACAGCAGTCAAAAATTCAAACAGACAAAAACACATACCATTAAACTCATCAATATCTTTAAATTCAGCAGCATATGAAGATAATGATGATATGGACAAGCTTGAAATAGTAGATTTAAAAGCAGAAGATGATCCATCAGATATAATAGCAAATCAAGAATATTCAAAAACAATAGAAAGAAAGATAAAAGAAAATTTAAGTGAATATGAATTATCAGTTTTATATGAATATGAAAAAGGACATTCATACGCAGATATAGCAGAAAAATTAAAAACAAAAGTAAAATCTGTAGATACAGCAATACAAAGAATAAAGAAAAAAGCAAATAAAATAAAAGAAAGTATAGATTCGTAACTTAATAAAATATTAAGAAAAAAGTCGAAAAACAAAGAAAAAAGTAGCAAGAAGTACTTGCTATTTTTTTGTTTTTCTTATAAAATATTATCCAAGTGTGTAATAAAAAACGGAGGAAAAATAATATATGAATTTAAGCGAAGAAGAGCTTCCAAAAGCATTGCAAAAACATGCTGAAGAAGAAAATGTAAAAAATAATTCTACTGATAATAAAAAGAAAAAATCAAAAAAAATATGGTTAAGAATATTAATAACAATAATAATATTAGGAATACTAGGAATATCAACATTGGCATTTTTATTATATGGACCATATTCAGGATTTAGAGAATGGCTAATAACAAGTGCAATGACAACAATGAGACATCAATATTTAGCAACATGGTTTTATAGTGATGAAACAATACAAGAAGTGCTAGAAAATAATAAGGTACACGAAACAAATGAGAACACAGATGCTTCAATGATTGTTATGGTTAATAATGAAAACACAAATAATAATATTCAATATGCTAATGAATATGAAAGACAGATATTAGAAAAAGATCCAGAACATGAAGATTATAAGATAATAAAAATAGAAGGAAAAGGTTATGATGGATATATGGCCGTAATATATGATCCATCAAGAATAAAAACAGTATATACAAGCAAATTAGGTACAACAGGAGAATATTTAACAAAAATGGCACAAGATAATGATGCATTAATTGCAATAAATGGAGGAGGATTCGAAGATCCAAATTATGTAGGAAATGGAGCAACACCTCTTGGGATAACATTTTCAAATGGAAAATTAATAACATCAAAAACGTATAAAGGACAGGGTGGATTGATTGGATTTACACAAGATGATAAATTAGTACTTGGAAAGATGACAGTAGATCAAGCAAAGAAACAAAAAATTCGTGATGGAGTAACATTTGGACCATTTTTAATAATAAATGGAAAAGCATCATCAGTATCTGGAAATGGTGGATGGGGGACAGCACCAAGAACAGCAATAGGTCAAAGACAAGATGGAATTGTATTGTTTTTAGTTGTAGATGGAAGAACAGTAACAAGACCTGGTGCAACAATGAAAGATTTAATAGAAATTTTTGAAAGATATGGAGCTTATAATGCGTCAAACCTAGATGGAGGAACATCTAGTGCAATGGTGGTAAATAATAAAATAATAAATGATCCAGTTGATCAATCAGGATCACATAGAACAAGATATATTTCAACAGCATTTATATTAACAAAAGAAGATAATCAATAAGTAAAAATGGAGGATATAATGGGATTTGTAGTTGCAGTTGATGGACCTGCCGGAAGTGGAAAAGGAACAATAACAAAAAAAATAGCTAAAGAAATGAATTTAACAAGTATAGATACAGGAGCAATGTACAGAAGTGTTACACTTGCAATGTTAAATGAAAATATAGCATTAGATGATTATGAAAAAATATCAAAACTTTTAGATGAAATAAAAATAGAATTTAAAAAAATAGATGGAGTTCAAAAAGTATATTTAAATGGTAAAGATGTATCATTAGAAATCAGAACAAAACCTGTTAATGAAAATGTATCACCAGTTTCAACGATAAAGATAGTAAGAGAGAGGCTAGCCAAACTTCAAAGAGAAATGGCAGAAACAATAGATGTTATAATGGAAGGTAGAGATATTGGAACAAATGTATTTCCAAATGCAAATGTAAAAATTTATTTAGATGCAACACCAGAAGAAAGAGCAAGAAGAAGATATTTACAAAATAAAGAAAATGGAATTGAAATGCCATATGAAGAAATACTTGAAAGTGTAAAAAATAGAGATTTTATTGATAGTACAAGAGAAATAGCACCATTAAAAAAAGCAGATGATGCAATATATGTTGATTCAAGTAATATGACAATTGACGAAGTTGTAGAAAGAATAAAAAAAATAATAAGTGAAAAAAGAAAATAGAATAGGAGTTATAGCATGAAAGAAGAATTTTTAAATTTATTAAGAAGTGTAAAAAGAGAAGGAATTGATGATTTAATAAGATTTATTGAAAATACAGATTTTTTTACAGCACCTGCAAGTACAAGATTTCATGGAGACCATGCTGGTGGACTTTTAGAACATAGCATGAAAGTATATGAAATATTGCAAGAAAAAGTAAAAAATGCTCCAATAGCATTAAATATACCACCAGAAACTTTGATAATAGTACCATTATTACATGATTTGTGTAAAGCTAATTTTTATAAAATTGATTATAGAAATGCCAAAAATGCTTTAGGAGTATGGGAAAAGGTACCATATTATACAGTTGAAGATACTATACCATATGGACATGGTGAAAAATCTGTTATGATGATAACAGAATACATGAAATTAACAAGTGAAGAAAAGTATGCAATTCGTTGGCATATGGGATTTACAGAACCAAAAGAACAATATGGAACAATAGGATTAGCATATACTAAATATCCTTTAGCATTGCTTATGTTTGAAGCTGATTTGGAAGCAACATATTTCTTTAATACATAATTAAAAATCGCCAGATAGGCGATTTTTTTTATAAAAAAGTCACTTTAATTTAAAGTGACTTTATATAGTAAATTATTTTGCTAAACATTTATCAAGTTCTTCGCAAATTGCTTTTTTATCCATTTTTTGACCAATGAAAACAAGTTTAACCATTCTATCTCCAACTTCTTCATCCCAGTCTCTTTCTAAATCAGAATTGGCTTTTCTAAATGCTTGTTGATCTTTTAATGGGAAAGTAGCAATCCATTCGCCAGCTTCATAAACTCCAGTTTGTTTTCCAGCTTGTTCAAAAACATATGACATTTCATCATCATTCTCAAACCAAACAATACCTTTACATCTAATTATATTTCTTGGTAATGAATTAACGAAATTATGGAATTTTGATTCAACTAAAGGTTTTCTTCTATAATATACAAAAGTTCCAATTCCATACTCTTCAGTTTCACCTTCTTCAGCTTCTTCCTCAGTTTTATCTAATTCTTGAGCCCAACCAGCTGAAAGTGAAGCTTTTTCGAAATCAAAAGCTTTTGTGTTCATAATTTCTCTAAAATCAACATCTGAATAATTTGTTTCTATTATTTTTGCACTTGGTTGTAATTTTTTTACAACAGCTTTAACTTTTTCAAGTTCATCTTTAGAAAGTTTATCAACTTTGTTTAAAATCAAAGTATTACAGAATTCAATTTGCTGAATTAATAAATTTTCAATATCTTCACCATCAATTTCATCTTTTTCAAGTTCTTCACCACAATTGAATTCATCTCTTAATCTTAAAGCATCAACAACAGAAACAACATTGTCTAATCTACAAATTTTAGGCAATCCATATTGTTTTGTAGAATCTTGTAAAACAGTTATTGTTTGAGCAATTGGAATAGGTTCACAAATTCCACTAGCTTCTATTAATATATAATCAAAATTTCCTGTTTTAACTAAATCAACAATTTGTTGCATTAAATCAACTTTTAAAGTACAACAAATACAACCATTTTGTAAAGGAACAAGGCTATCATTTGTTTCAGTAACAATACCACCTTTTCCTATTAAAGATGCATCTATATTTACTTCTCCAATATCATTAACAATTACAGCAACTTTGTAACCATCTTGATTATTTAAAATATGATTTATAAGAGTTGTTTTTCCAGCTCCTAAGTATCCTGTTAATAATGTAATTGGCACAGTTTTCATTTAAAATTCCTCCTTTTTGGCTTAAACCATTATAATTCGCTTGAATTATATCACTTTTTAGAAGTAAATGCTATACTTTTTTTAGAATTTATGGTATAATATTTACATAATTGCGTAAATACGTAAGTAGAAAGGATGAAATTCATGACGCGGAGTACAGAAAAATATTCACCACTATCTGAGGAAACAGTATTAAAACTCAAAGAAAAACACTTACAAGCAGCACAACAATCGAATGATATTTTGAGTTGGGCTCAAAAAGAATACGATTTGTTGACCGATCTGGAAGTACCTGAAGAAGATTCAAAACAGTTTTATCTTTTTCTTGATGGTTTGAGAGGCTGTATTAACTACAGAAAAATGACCATTAAGATGAAAAATGAAACGAGTTACTTGTTGAAAACAATAATGTATCTCATTTTGTGGATGAATTCTGTTGATGGGAAAACAACTTGTATTGAACTGATTGCAAGATGCAAATCATTTGAAAGCGAACTCACAAAAATTTTGCGCAAAGCAAATATGAATCTCTCAACAAGTATTCGAGATCGTTTTGGAATAAAAGGAATCATCTTTAATGATGCTTCTGAAGAAGAAATTGAAGAAATGATCGAGCATATTTTTGATACCATTAATAATGTTTTGGTTATTCGAAACATTAAAATGGCAAGAGAATTCAAAAAGTGGGTAGAAGAAAGCACTGAAATTATGGAGGCTGATAAAAAAGTTGTTGCAGAAATTATGGATACGCCATTTTTTATTGATGAGTCAAAAATAAAAGACTATATCCATCATCCCAAAGAAAATGGATATAAAGCATTGCAATTTACCTTGTCAATAACAGCATATTCTACTAATATCCCTGGTGCACAAATTGAAATTCAACTGAAATCTCAAAAAATGGAGGAAGAAGCTGAAAGCGGAAAAGCAAGCCATGAAGTTTACAAGAAAACAGGTGGTCATACAACGGAAGAATTAACAGATATTGATTTGCTGATAAATGAGGCTTTTAAAATCACAGATTTTACACAGCTTCATATCAGTGGGTTCTATGGAAATTCTGAAAAAGAAGACAGAATTGGAGCATCGCAACCTGATATTTTTGAAATTCGGCATCTTTCACAAAGCTTTGTGAATAAACAGTAATCCTTTATCCCTAGGAAATTATTTCCTAGGGATTTTTTGATTTGTAGTATTACAATTGATGTGAAACAAAAATTAAATGAGGGAACTGGTTTTATTGTAGGAGCAATAAGGGCTTTTTCAGTTCCAATAGTAAGTGGGGCTGTTAATATGGTCAAAAATACTACAAATTCTATATTAGGGAATGTTGGTATCGATTTGTCAGATGGCTTTGATGAAAAGGATGTGTATGGATTAACTGGTTGGATTGCACAAACAGCTGTAGATACAGGAGCTTTTGTTGTAAAAACTTTTGTAAGTACAACAGTTGCGTCTACACTAGGCGGAGGAATGATTGGTACTACTGGTGCATTCGTTGTAGGAAAAGTAGTTGGTCCAACAATAGATGAAGCATTTGGTGAGAAAGCTGTTGATGGTGTACATACATTTTTAACTTCAGCTTTGGGATTTTTTGGAATAAAAGCTAAACCAGATGAAAAAGAAACTGCTACAGCTGGTACAGAAGAGGTTGAAACTATTCTAACTGGAGATAAGGCGAATTTGCAAGGTAATATAACTGAAGATGGAAAGAAATGGAATAATGGACAAGCAGAGCTTAATAATGCAAATGGTCAACAGCAAAATTCTGCAGATAAAGCTAATCAATTAGCGACATTACAAGTTCAATTGGCAGAAGCACAAAAAGATTTAGAGCGTAAAAAAACAACTTATGATGCATCTAAAACAGCAAATGATAAAGCTAAACAAAATGAAAAAACAGCAAGATATCAATTAGAAATGGCAGAATCAACATATAATAACTCAAAAATTCGTCTTACAGGAATGGAAAAAGATCAGTCTGAAAAATGGAATGAATATCAGAAGAAACTTAGTATAAATGGAAAAAATTCATATCCTGCAAATGATGCTGAAAAGGAATGGAGAGCATCAAAGGAAGCGGCAGAAAAATATAATATGGAAACAGTTTATACAGCTAAAAAGAATGTAGATAAATATCAAGAAAATTATGAACGTATGGAAAGTCGTTTAAAAACAGATAATGCAAGTCATGATAAAATTACAAAACAATATGAAGATGCACAAGCTAAATTAGATAAAATACAACAAAAAATAGATGCATTAAATAAAAAATAATGTAATAAGGAGGTAAAAAATGAGTTCACCATTGAAAATAGATTATGAAAGCATACCAAATCAAGCAAACAAAATAAGAAATACAGCATTAGAAATAAATGATAGAATATTAGACGTATATAAACAAGTTGCAGAAATGCATACACATTGGTATGGTAAAAGATATAATGAATTAGTAAGCAAATTCAATGAATTAGCACCACAATTTAATAAATTCTTAGAAGTAATAGTATCCCAAATACCATACATGTTTGATGCTATTGCTAATGACTTCTCTGGAATAGACATACAACAAAATGTTGCAACAGCAAGAAAAGAAGGATATAAAAGTATCCAAGAAATCCAAATATTTAATGATGTAGGAATGAGATACTTACAATCAGAAGTTGATCCATATCAAACAGAAATCGTATCAGATTTTCGTTCAGCAAAAGAACTTATGGATTTAATGCAAAAAACTGTAGAACAAATAATATTACAATGTGATGGTGCAGATGAATTTAGATCACAATTTAGAAATTTAGTAAGTTCATTTAAACAAGTATTAGACAATGTAGAATCTCAATTTGTAGAATTAATGAATAAAGACAGAGAACAAATTGAAAAAGCAGAAAAATTAAATACAACAAAGTAAAAAAAATTAAGAATAGACATAAGATCTATTCTTTTTTTATTTAGAAAGGCATAAAATCAAAAGAGGTGATTTTATGCCAATATCATTATCAAGCAAAAAGAAAATGAGAAATGGACTATTTGTAGTAATAGTAATAATTTTATTATTAACAACAAGATTAGGATATATTCAATTAGTATGGGGAGCAGAATTGAATAATCAAGCAACAAGTCAACAATCACAAAGTAGAAAAATAACAGCAAAAAGAGGAACAATATATGATGCAACAGGAAAATATGAATTAGCAGTGAGTTCAAGTGTAGAAGCAGTAACAATAAATCCAACAAATATATCAAAAGAAAACAAAGAGAAAGTAGCAAAAGCATTAAGTGATATATTTGAATTAGATTATGAAAAAGTTTTAAAAAGACTAAAAAAAAGAAGCTCAATAGAAACAATAGTAAAGCAAGTAGAAAAAAGTAAAACAGATGAATTAAGAAAATGGATGGAAGAAAATCAAATAACAAGAGGGATAAATATTGATGAAGATTCTAAAAGATATTATCCATATGGAGATTTAGCAGCACAAGTAATTGGATTTTGTGGAAATGATAATCAAGGATTAGATGGAATTGAAGCAAAATATAATGATGAACTAAAAGGAACAAATGGAAAGATTGAAAGACAAACAAATGCAGCAGGAGAAAGTTTAGGAGATGAAGAATATATTTCAGCAATAGATGGAAATAGTTTAATATTAACAATAGATATGACAATACAATCAATTGTAGAAAAATATTTAGAAGAAGCGTGTATAGATAATGTTTGTACAGATGGTGGAAGTATAATAGCTATGAATCCTAAAAATGGAGATATTTTAGCAATGGCAACATATCCTGCATATGACTTAAATAGCCCGTATGAACCACATACAGATGAACAAAAAGCAGAATGGAAAAATCTAGATTCACAAGACAGAACAACAGCAATGCAAAAAATGTGGAGAAATAAGGCAATATCAGATACATATGAGCCAGGTTCAGTTTTTAAAACAATAACATCATCTGCAGCATTAGAAGAAGGAATAGTAACAGATATAGATAAACAAGGACAATTTTGTTGCACAGGAGGAATAGAAGTTGCAGGAGTAAGAATAAAATGTTGGAGATATTATAGACCACATGGGTCAGAAAGTTTAAGATTAGCATTAATGAATTCTTGTAACCCAGTATTTATAGGACTAGGTCAAAAAATAGGTGTAACAAAATATTATGAATATTTAAGAAAATTTGGACTGTTTAATAAAACTGGAATAAAATTACCAGGAGAAGCAAATAGTATATTCATAAAAGAAGAAAAAGCAGGACCTGTGGAATTGGCAACAATTAGTTTTGGGCAAAGATTTGAAATAACACCATTACAAATGGTAACAGCAGTTTCAAGTATTGCCAATAAAGGGACATATATAAAGCCGAGAATAGTAAAAAGTATTATAAATAGTGAAACAGGTGAAAAAAAAGATATGCCAATTGAAACAGGAGAACAAATAATTTCGAAAGAAAATGCAGAAAAAGTATTAAGCATGATGAACAGTGTTGTATCAGAAGGAACAGGAAAAAATGCAAAAGTAGAAGGATATCAAGTTGGTGGAAAAACAGGAACATCAGAAGATGGAGTTAATACTGGAAAATATGTTACGTCATTTTGTGGTGTCGCAAATACAGATGATCCACAAATAGTACTTTTAATAACTTTATATAATCCAACAGGAGAAGGTGGACACCAAGGTGGTGGAGTTGCAGCTCCTGTTGGAGGAAAAATTTTAAGTGAAGTTTTACCATATTTAGATAGCAAGGCTGATATTGACAAAATTATGTAAATGTGTTACAATAATAATATCTTGAGTTCTTGCACAGAGTAACTTTAGAAGTTTTGTAAATTTCTGGGGGGCTGTGCAAAACCTCCAGACAATTATGGAGGTGCAACTATGATGCACAACAACGTGTCCGACCGTAACTTCATGAACGCTGAGACCGCCAAGTTTACTGGTGCTGTCCTGCTGGTTACGGAGATCTACGCACTGCTCGCTAGCCTTGTTACAGGCCTGGAGTACATCTTCGCGATGATGTTCATGAACCAGTTCGCATACTATGCGTCTGGCAAGCTGCTGGATGGCAGCAAGTATATCCACCTGCTGACAGGTATTGTCTATGCTGATGGCGTGGCTAAGGATGTAGTCCTTGTCTCCGCTAAGCTGTTTGTCCTGGTAGCGGTCCTCGATATCTTGTACGTTTTCGTGAAGACCAAGTGGCTGAAGCATGCCAAGATCAAGGTCTTTTCTGAAAACACTGTTGTGATGGCCTTTGCAGTTATTTCTTCTGCGGCATACAGCTGGAACATGCTCCTGGAGAGTAGTACCCTGTATCTGCAGCTGAACAAGCCGGCGACTCTGTTCACTGGTTACTGCACCCTGGCTATCTACTGGGGACTCCTGTTCGTTGTGTTCGTTGGCTTCTGGAAGGCGCTGCTCTTTTTCCGTAACAAGAAGAAGGCTTCTCATTCCTAAAGCAAAGTTTGATTGGCAGAAATGCTAAGATAACTTAACGGGAAAGCGTATATCACATTTTTGTGGTATATGCTTTCTCGTTTTTTTATAAAAATTTTCTTGTTTGTTTTATTATATATGGTAAAATAAATAATATAATTGAATAAGAATATTTTAAGAAAGGAAAATTTAAATGATTAAATTAGGAATAATATATGGAGGGATTTCAACTGAACATGATGTATCTATAATGTCAGCGAAGTCTATATTAGAAAACTTAAATAAAGAAAAATATGAAATACATGAAATTTATATAAATGAATATGGAAAATGGTTTGAAATACAAAATGGAGAAAAAGAAGAAATATATAATTTAATATGGACATTAAAAGAATTAGATGTAGTATTTCCAATTTTACATGGAATTGGAGGTGAAGACGGAACAATACAGGGAATGTTAGAAATGTTAAAAGTTCCATATGTTGGTTGTGGTGTATTAGCTTCTGCAGTAGGAATGGATAAAGTTTATTCAAAAATGATATTTAAAGAAGTAGGAATTCAGCAAACTAAATATATAGTTATTTATTATAAAAATGATAAATATTATATTAGAGAAAATGGTATAGATGAAGAATTAAAATTCGAAAAAATAATTGAAAAACTAAAGTTTCCAATGTTTGTAAAACCATCAAATTCAGGATCATCTGTAGGAGTAAAAAAGGCAAATGATGTTAATGAATTAAAACTTGCTATAGAAAATGCAAGTAAATATGATAGAAAAATTATTATAGAAGAGGGAATAAAAGGAAAAGAAGTTGAATGTGCAATTTTAGAGAAGAAAGACGAAATAATTGCATCAACAGTTGGAGAAATAAAGTCAGCAGAAGAATTTTATAGTTTTGATGCAAAATATAACATACCAAATTCTCAAACAATTATACCAGCCAAAATAGAAAAAAAACTAATTGAAGAAATTCAAAAAAATGCAATCAAAGCATTTAAATCAATAGATGGAAGAGGTTTAGCAAGAGTAGATTTCTTTATAGAAGAAGGAACTAATAATATATATATTAATGAAATTAATACAATGCCAGGATTTACAAAAATAAGTATGTATCCAAAATTATTTGAATCAGATAAAATAAGTTATAGTGAATTGTTAGATATATTAATAAATTATGCAATTAACAAATTTGACTTTACATAAAAATGATGATATAATAATAAATAGTTGGTATTTACCAAAAAAAGCAGAAAGGAGAAAATTATTTAAACTTATTAAATAATGAGGTAAAAACATATGACAAATTTGAAAGTGAGACATTTGAATGGTGAAGTCGTCGAATTAAATCTTGAAAAAGACAAGATTTATGTAGATGACCAAAACAAGATTGTATATTTTAAATTTGGCGATGATGAAAATGGTGTTATGCAATATAAAGAACTTGGTTTTAAAGATGTTTGTACAACACCACAGTCCATAGTTACACATCTTTTTAACAGTGGTTTTTATGCAGTTGTTACAGGAGTTGAACAATCTGATGATGGATCAGATTTAGTGCAGTTTTCTAGAAAGAAATATCTTCAGGAACAGATTGATTGCATTAAAGTAGATGATGTCTATAACTGTAATATTAAATCTATTGCACCATTTGCTTTATTTGCAGAACTTGCAGATGGAGTAATTTGCATGGTACACTGTTCTGAGGCATCAAAATCTTCTATTAGAGATATGAATACTTGTTTCAAAGTAGGCGATAATATCAAAGTAAAAATTATCAGCAAAATTTTTCAAGATGGAAAGTGGAAAATTAATGCTTCCAGAAAACAAGCTGATAAAGGTATTTCTCCTATTGTTGGAACAATATTGCCGGTAATGATTACCGGTAATGCTGGATATGATGCATATTATTGTGAAGTTACGCCTTCTCAAAAAGGAATTCTTCATGTTCCTGTTACAGAAAAATTGAATGTGGGCGATCAAACTTACGGATATCTTATCCAAAGCACTGATGATGGTTTTGTTCTTAGAATCTATTAAGTAGTTTTCTCATAAAGAGTCGAAATATATTTTTCGGCTCTTTCTTTATATTCATTGATTTTTTTAGAAAAATATTATATATTAATAATATAAAAAATATAAAGAAGGAAAATACAAATGAAAGAAAATAAAACACTAATGCAATATTTTGAATGGTATTTAAGACCAGAAAATAAATTATGGAATAAAGCAATAGCAAATGCCCAATATCTATCAGCAATAGGAATAACAGATATATGGTTTCCACCAGCATATAAAGGTGCAGGAGGAAAATATGATGTAGGATATTCTGCATATGATTTATATGATTTAGGAGAATTTGACCAAAAAGGAAGTATAGAAACAAAATATGGAACAAAAGAGGAATATATAAATGCAATAAAAAAATTACATGAAAATGGAATAAGAGTATATGCAGATATAGTATTAAACCATAAAATAGGAGCAGATGAGTCTGAAATCGTTTATGCAAGCGAAGAAGAACAAACAAATAGAAATGTAGATACATCACTTCCAAAAAAAATAACGGCATGGACAGTATACAATTTTAAAGGAAGAAATAACAAATATTCAGACTTTAAATGGAATTATAATCATTTTAATGGAACAGACTGGGATGAAGGTGGAAGAAAAAATGGTGTGTTTCGTTTTAGTGGTAAGAAATGGGATAAAAATGTAGATGCTGAAAATGGAAATTACGATTATTTGATGGGAGCTGATATTGATTATAATAATCCAGAAGTTGTTGAAGAAATAAAAAAATGGGGAAAATGGTATGTAGAAACAACAAATATTGATGGGCTAAGACTAGATGCTGTAAAACATATAAAATCAGGATTTATGGCTGAATTTATTCATGAAATGAGAAAGATAAAAAAACTTGATTGTGTTGGAGAATATTGGAACAGAAATTTACAATCATTAGAAAATTATATAACAAAAACAAATTCAAGTATTCCATTATTTGATGTACCATTACATTATAATTTATTTGAAGCTTCAAATAGTAATGGAAATTATGACATGGCAAGAATATTTGATAATACATTAGTAAAAGAAATGCCACAATTAGCAGTAACATTTGTAGATAATCATGATACAGAACCAGGACAAGCACTATTTTCATGGATTCAAGAATGGTTTAAACCATTAGCATATTCATTAATATTATTAAGAAAAGACGGATTACCATGTGTATTTTATGGTGATTTCTATGGAATACCATCACAAAATATAAAACCAATGGGTGAAAAATTAGAGAAAATAATAAAAGCAAGGAAATATTTTGCATATGGAGAACAAATAGATTATTTTGATCATCATGATATTATAGCATGGATAAGAACTGGTGATGATGAACATACAGACTCTGGAATGGTTACAATTTTAAGTGATGGGCCTGGTGGTTCTAAAATGATAAATGTAGGAAAAAAATTAGCACATACAGTATTTTATGATTGGCTTGGAAATGTACAAGAAACAGTGTATGTTGATCAAGACGGTAATGGAATATTTTATTGTAATGGTGGAAGTGTATCTGTTTGGGTAAAAAAAGAAAACATATATAACTAAAAAACTTGAAAAATAGGCATTTATATAGTATAATATACGACGACTATAAGGTTTATAGGTAAATCCAAAAAACCTAAATATAAAATAGCAAGGAATGTTGAAATTATGGATTATAAAGATTTAGCAGAATTAATCTTTCCAGATGTGAAAGACATATCATATTATGAAGAAAAATATCCTGAAAGAAATCTACCAGAAGGAGCTGTTGTAACAAGATTTGCACCAAGTCCTACAGGATTTGTACATATAGGAGGATTATATCAAGCATTAGTAGCAAGAACAGTTGCAAAGAAAACAGGAGGAGTATTTTTCTTAAGAGTTGAAGATACAGACCAAAAAAGAGAAGTAGAAAATGGTGTAACAGGAATAGTTAATTCATTAAAAGACTTTGATATGGCACCAGATGAAGGAATGATTTCAGATACAGAGGAAATTGGAAATTATGGACCATATAAGCAATCATTAAGAAAAGAAATATATCAAGCATATGCTAAATATTTAATAGCACAAGGAAAAGCATATCCTTGTTTCTGTACACAAGAAGAATTAGATGAAATTAGACAAAAACAAGAATCAGCCAAAATAAGACCTGGATATTATGGTGTTTGGGCAAAATGCAGAAATTTAACAGTTGAGGAATCAGCTGAAAAAATAAAAAATGGAGAACCATATATAATAAGATTTAAATCACCAGGAAGAGAAGATAGAAAAATCAAACATAAAGATGTAATAAAAGGAAATGTAGATTTCCCAGAAAACGATTTAGATATAGTAATAATAAAAGCAGATGGACTTCCAACATATCACTTTGCACATGCAGTTGATGATCATTTAATGCATACAACACATGTAATAAGAAGTGATGAATGGTTATCATCAGTACCATTACATTTACAATTATTCCATGAATTAGGATTTAAAGCACCAAAATATGCACATATTTCACCAATTATGAAAAATGATAATGGAGGAAAGAGAAAATTAAGTAAAAGAAAAGATCCAGAAGCAGCTGTTGAATATTATAAAAAAGAAGGAATTCCTTCAGAAGCAGTTAAAGAATATTTATTAAATATTGCAAACTCAACATTCGAAAATTGGAGAAAAGCAAATCCAGACAAATCAATAGATGAATTTGATTTCCAATTAAATAAAATGAGTGTAAGTGGAGCATTATTTGATATGATAAAATTACTTGATATTGGAAAAACAGTAATATCAAAAATGACAGCTGAAGAAGTATATAATTATTCATTAATTTGGGCAAAAGAATATAATGAAGAATTAGCTAAAATGTTAGAAGATAAAGAATATGCTTTAAAAGTATTTGGAATTGAAAGAGGAAATAAGAAACCAAGAAAAGATATTTCAAAATGGTCTGATGTAATGTATAATATTGGATATATGTATGATGATGAATTTTATGGAAAAGTTAATGAATATCCATATCAAGTTATTTCTGATAAAGAAGATATTGCGAAAATATTAGATTTATATATTTCAAAATATTATAATGAATCAGATGATAAACAAACATGGTTTGATAAAATTAAAGAATTAGCAGTAGAGATGGGATATGCAGGTGAAGTTAAAGAATTTAAAGCAAATCCAGGAATGTATAAAGCACATGTTGGAGATGTAAGTACAGTATTAAGAGTTGCTTTAACTGCTAGAACAAATACACCAGATATGTATGAAATTATGCAAGTATTAGGAAAAAATAGAATTGCGAAGCGTTTAGAAGTTGCTAAGGAGAACTTAAAATAAGTGAAAGTAATTTTTGTTGATGTTGATGGAGTTCTAAATTCAGATGATTTTATAGATAGTGTAAAAGGAAAACAAGATATTGATATAAAAACAGTTTTATTATTAAAAAGAGCAATTGAGGAAACAGGTGCGAAAATTGTAATGGATACATCTTTTAGATATACACAATCATTTTTAAAAGTTCAAGAAATGTTGTTACAAAATGGAATTATGTTTGATAAAACACCTTTTATTGATAATGAAAGAGGAAAAGAAATAAAACAATATTTATCTGAACATAGAAACATTGAAGATTATATTTTGTTAGATGATGTTGTGTTTTCGGATTTTGATAATGAATTATTAAGTCATTTAATAAAAATGGATGATACAAATACACGAGGAATAGGAAAAGGCCTTCAAAAAAAAGATATAGAAGAGATTATCAGAAGGTTTGGAAGAAAAAAAGATTTTAAGGAAATTGAAAGATAGGAGGAACAATATGGAATATAACATAGGAGATATAGTTAGAACCAAAAAAACACATCCATGCGGAAGTAAACTTTGGGAGATAACCAGAGTTGGTGTTGATTTTAAATTAAAATGCCTAGGGTGTGGCCATATTATTGTTCTTGAAAGACCCAAAGCCTTAAAAGCAATAACAAAATTAGAGAAAAAAGCAGAATAAAAAGAAATAGAGCTGATTGGTAAAGTTAGCTCTATTTCTTTTTAGAATAAATAAGAAAAAATGAAAATTTTTCTTTGATTTGTTCTCGCCCAATTTGAGTTTTCGACTAAAAGGAGAAAATCTCAAAGGGCTAGTGATTGTAGCTATTATATAAAAAACTCTCGTCCTGTAATGGGACGAGAGAAAGATATATTCTTTTTTAGTGAATGTTATATTTAGACAGTGAATACACCAAGTTGTTCATTGTTCTGCGATACCATCCACTGATCACCACGTTCGGCATTATTGGTGCCACACCAAGTAATGGTGGCATTGTGATCACTTGCAATTTTGGCAACGATCTTAAACTGATTGTCAAAGTTAGCTTGCCATTCAGCTTTAGACTTTGCCATTTTTTCTTTTTCTTCAGGATGTTCCTCCAACCATTTTTGAGTGAACTTTTTGTATTCAGCATCAAATGAGCTATTAAAAGGAATATTAGCCTTGAAGTTGAAGTCTAAAATGGTAGGGACATTAGCTTCATAGCACCCTTTGTAAGGGTGAAGCCAGCCGAGCCAAATTGCTTCGCAAGTTTTGTACAGCTTGAGAGAATCTTTTCCAAAAATTGACTCAAGGCTGACAGATTTGCGATGGTTTTTCAGATTGTCAATAAAAACATTCATTTTTGTACCTCCTAGGCAATTGCCTATTATAAAATGTGTTTTTCCATGTTGAAAAGGAGTTCCAACATTCGAACTATTCTTTATTATAACAAAATTTACAGAAAATGTCAAACAAAAAACGGAAAAAGAGCTATAAATCAGCTCTTTTTTCTTTTATAATTCGACAAAATATTTTATAAAAAATATAAATTTGACATTTTTAAATATATTGTTCAATTATATTCCAAACATCTTCACAATAAATTTTCTTTTCAGAAGAAAATGGTAGTGTAGTAATATCACCAATAGGGTTTAATTGATTTTGAATATTTTTAGAAGCATCAAGAACTTTAGTTTTAGCAATTTTATCAGCTTTATTTGTAAGAATCATACAAGGAAGACCACTTCTAATAACATAATCATACATTAAAAAATCATTTGAAGTAGGGTCATGTCTAATATCAACTAAAAATATAATTAAACAAATTTCTTTGCGATGTTTTAAATAACTTTCAATAAATTCTCCAACTTTTACTTGTTCTTGTTTTGACATTTTGCTATAACCATAACCAGGTAAATCAACAAAATAAAATTTGTCATCCATATTATAAAAATTTAGTTGACGAGTTTTACCAGGTTCACTACTTGTACGAGCAAGTTTTCTTCTATTAATCATTGTATTAACAAAACTAGATTTTCCAACATTAGATTTTCCAACTAAAACAACTTCTGGTAGACCATTTTGTGGATATTGACTTTCTTTTACAGCAGAAACTTCAAAACGTGGATTTTTTATTATCATAATTAAATTCCTTTCTTATACATGATATGTGGATATTATAACATTGAAAACTTAAAAGTGCAAGTTAATTACTTGTAAACAAAAAATGGTTGTGATAGAATAAAAACATAAAAGAAAGGATTAATATATAATGAAAAATTATTTTGAAATGTTGGACAAAACAATAAAAGAATATTTTAAAATACTATCAGATGAAATTCCTGATTTTTTAAATGAATATATAAATACAAAAGAAATGCAAAAACAATCTGGAATAAGTGTATCATGTGGTACATATTATACTAAACTATTTGATAAAATGATATGGTATTCAAGTTTAGACCATAGTATAGCTGTAAGTTTAATTGTGTGGAATTTTACAAAAGATAAAAAACAAACACTTGCAGGATTGTTTCATGATATAGCAACACCAGTATTTAAACATAGTATAGACTTTATGAATGGAGATTATGAAAAACAGGAATCAACAGAAGAACTTACAACCAGAATAATAAATGAATCACAAGAGATAATGAAATTATTAAAAAGAGATGGAATAAAAGTAGAAGAAGTTGATAATTATCATATATATCCAATAGCAGATAATGATACACCAATGTTATCAGCAGATAGATTGGAATATACATTATCAAATGGATTAGGTGTTCGTAAAAAAGTTTGGAACTTAAATGATATAAAAGAAATTTATGATAATATAGAAGTACAAAAAAATGAGCAAGGAATTGATGAACTTGGCTTTAAGGATAAAACAATTGCTGAAAAATTTGTGAAAGGAATGAGAATATTATCAAATTCTTATATAGATAATAAAACAAAATTATCAATGCAATTTTTAGCAGATATAATGAAAAATATGTCTTATAAAAATTTAATAACCAAAAAAGATTTATATGAATTATCTGAAAAAGAAGTAATAGAAAAAATTGAAAATTGTAATTATAAAGATATCTCTAAAAAATTTAATTTCTGGAAAAATGCTTATGAAATAAAAGAAAGTGATAAAGAAGTTAAAGGTAAATATTGTGTAAATATAAATGCAAAAATAAGATATATTAATCCATTAGTAAATGGAAAAAGAATAAGTGAAATATCTGAAATTGCCAAAGAAGAAATAAAAAAGGCACTAGAATACAAAACTTATAAATATGCATATTTAGATTTTGACAATTTTTAATTTTTATAATAATATAATGGGACAGACATAAGATTAGAAGAAAGGAAGAAATACAATGGAAAAGAAAATTGAAGAATTAAATGGATTTAAAGATTTGAGAATAGTTGATAATTTTTATCAAACATCAAGCTTTTTTCCAATGCCAACAACAGAAATAGGAACATTAAGTGAATCAGGATTAACAAATTTAGGATCATATTCACTATGTTTTCCTTATTACATAGCAGGAAAGGACTATTATGCAATGATACTTTGTTGCAGAAACAGTTCAAATACAGCTAAAAATATATTAAGAACAGGAAAATGTACAATTAATTTTATAACAGATAAAAGAAAATATTTTAAAGAAGCAGTAAGATTAGGATATCCAGGGGAAACAACTGAAGAAAAAATGAAAGACTGTATTTTTAATTTAGTTGATGGAAAAAGAGCAAGAGAAAATCCAAATGAGCAATATCCAAAAATAATCCAAGAAGCATTCCAAGTATTTGAATGTACATGGGTTAGAGAATTAGATGGAGCAGAAAATGATAAAGTGCAAGATGAATATTTACCACCATATCATCAATTTAATGGAATAACAAGTCAATTTGGAGCACATTTCATATTAAAAATTGATAATATTTTAATGAAACCAAAATATTATGATGCAATAATAAATGGAGTTAATGCAAATGTATTTCCACAAGTTCCAGTAGACTATGGATATCGTGATAATAAAAACTTCTGGTATACAAGATTTAAAAGACCTATATCAGAACCAATTCCAGCAAGTAAAGGAATTAGTTTAGATACAGTAAAATATGCTGCATCAAGAATTGATCCAGAAATAAAATTTACAGATGAAGCATGTGCAAAATTAATAAAAGTTCCAAGAGTATTTTTAAATACTGTATTAAAAGGGTGTGTTGTATGGGCAAAAGAAAATAATGTAACACTAATTACAGAAAAGGAAATGGCTATAATTCAAGATAAAAGAAATAAAGAGAAAAAATAAACAACATATGGGATGTGATAGAAAATAAATGGTAGATAAAATATCGGTAATAAGATTTCTAATAGAAGATTGTTATAAAAATTTTCCAGAATTAATAGAAGAAATTCCGAAAGAAGAAATGTATAAAATATTAGAAAATAATATTTCAGCAATAGAAGTTGAAAAAGAATTAGAAGGATCTGATGGACTGTATGATATTTCAGAAAGAACAATATCTTTAGCTAGTAAAGATATTGATATAGGGATTGAAGATATAAAAAAAGAACAAGATATAGCTGGAACATTGGCACATGAAGGAATACATGCTTTATTTAGAAAAAATGAAGATGATACTCGGAATTGATAGAGAAAGAAAGATAGTAAATATAAAAGGTTTGGCAAAATTTACAAAAGCAAGATACAAATCTTCAAAATCAGTATTAGAACATATAATAGATTTAACAAAGGTAAAAGACGATTTTGAAGATAATAAATATTTTGGTACAGCATTAAATGAAGGAATAACAGAATGGGTAAGATTAAAAACGGTATCTGGAAATGAATCATATGAGATGGAAGTTAATGTTGTAAAACAGATAGAAAATATTATAGGTGCAAAGAAAATTATAGAAATTGTTAATACAAAACCAGAAGAAATGCATAAAGCACTAAATATGAGTAAAAGTGAATTTAGAAGCTTATGTAATAAGATGGATTATCTAGAATTTATTAATTCTTTAAAAGAAAAAATTGAAGACAATTTGCTAGAGCTTAATGATGGAAACAAAAAGTTAGAAAAATTTAATAAAAAAGAAGGAAAATATATAAATAAAGAGATAAAAAGTACAGCCATTTATATTCAAAACCAATTAATTACAAAACTTATAATTCCATATTTTGAAAATAATTCTGATGGAAGTGGAATATTTGAAAAAGTATTAAATTGTAAAAATTTAATAAAAGATTATTTTCGATGGATATATATAGATAGAGAGGTATTCTCTGAATTTACAAAAACAAGTGAATATAAAAAGTTAAGCAATATGCTTGATAAAATAATTATTCAATGTATAAAAAAGAATCAAATCAATATAGAAAAATGGGAAAAGAAAAAGACTTTCGATTTTTATAGAATATTATTAGATAGTTTTAATGAAATTAATGATAGTATTTATAGAACATTTATACAAAAAATGTGGAAAAGAATAGAAGAAATCCAGTTAGAAGAAGATGCAAATATACTTGAAAAAGTAAAAAGAGAAATAGAGAATCAAGATAAAATAGATGTAAGATTATTTACAAAAGATTATAAAAATGAGTATACAAGCTGGGATATAAATAGGAAAGTAAGTGAATTAATATTAAGAAGAAAATTAACTGATATACAATATAGAGATTTGCAGAGTGAAATTGAAATATATAATTCTTGCAAACAAGTAATAAGTAGAAAAGATATTAAAAGACTAAAGAATAAAGATGGAAGTACAAGATATTATGTTTTAATAAATGGGGAAGAGTATGCAGATCCATGTTTAAAAAAATTGAAATTTGGAAGAAAATTTTTAAGTTCTAGAAGATATGAAATTAAAGAAGAAGCAATAGCTAATTTAAAGGAAAATAAGTTTAAATACAATTTAATAGTAGATTTTAACAAAGTAACTTGGCCGATTGTAGAAAAGAGTTCAAAAAAGGTGGTTGAAGATGTTGAGAGATAGAAAATACATCTAATAAAATTGTATTTTATTAGATGTATTTTTTATTGTTTAAAGTATTTCTATATTATCAAAATTTATATTATTAATATCATCAATTTGAAAAGATGAATTCTTTATTAATTTTGAATATCCTGTTTTCATTATGTCTTTAGTTAGACCAAAAACTTGAGCATATGATAGATATCTATCCCATAATATAATTTCTTCAGGATATTTATCGGCAAAATTTCCAAAATCTTTTATAAAAGCCTTGAAAGCTTTTAATTTATTAAGTTCATTAATACCTTTTGGGGTAAGTTTTAAACTTTTAGAAATTTCTTTATTATATTGTTCATCAATAGTATTTTTGGCTTCAAATATAATTTTAAAAATTACTTCAACAAAAGAAAAAATAAATTTTAAAATAGCATAAAATAATTTTCCTAATAGTAATCCAAAAGGTATTGCTAAAACAGAAAGAAATGGTGAATATTTAAAAAGCATAAAAGCAATAATTGAAATACAAAGAATGCAAAGAACTATATGTAAAACTTTGTAAAACTTATTCATAGTTTCAGAGATATTTATACTTTTTTTATTTTTAGGGGTATTGGTAGTATATAAGCCTAAAGCCATTCCATCTTCAAGACAATAATTGTACCATGTTTTATAATTAATTCTTTTTATTGTTTTTCTTTTTAAGGCATAAAAAATGTAATTTTCATTACTTAATAAATTGGTAGGATTTTTTTCTAACATATGTATAGTGTATTTATCTCCATGATATTCTAATGAAAGATATTTTCTAGCACATAAATCAAGAATAACGGCAACAATATCTTTTTCGTTTTCTAGTGTTGAATCAAAAAGCAATGAAGTTACACCTATTCCAAAATTGTTTGGTAATTCTCTAAAATAAATATATGGATTTTTATTAATTGAAGATATATGGTTAAATAATAATTTTAATTTTCCAAGACATTTTCCTATTAATGAAAAGAAGATGATAAATATCCACATTATATATCCAAAAAAGATAAGTGCAAGAAATGGTAATGTATCAGATACGATGTCATTTTGCAAAATATCTAAAATATTTGGACGTTTTATTAAATAATATATCAAAAAGCAAGTTGGAAAACTAAAAAAATTCCATAAAATATAATTCCTATAATTATTAATGTTGGACCTAATTTTGCTTTATATTCTGGTGTTGAGTATTTTGTTTTTTTCATAAGTAAATCTCCTTTATAATTCAATAGTATTAATATATCATAACATAAAATTTAATGCAATGGATATAAATATATAGGTGTATAGAATTAGAGCCAAAGGAGATTGACAATTGATAGGTTTTATAATAATATATTAATATAGAAAACGATATATTATAGGATGTGAGAAAATGAATTGTGAAATTCAAGAAAAATGTGGAGGTTGTGTATATGGGAAAATTCAATATGCACAACAATTGAAAACAAAAACGGAATATGTAGAAAAACAATTAAAAAAGTTAAAACAAAATATAAAAGTAAATTATTGTATTGGAATGGAAAATCCATACAATTATAGAAATAAAGGAAAATATGCTTTTAAGAACGGAAAAATGGGATTCTTTGAAGAAGGAACTCATAAAATTGTATATGCAAAATGTGCAATACAAAATGAAAAAATAAATCAAGTTGCAGATTACATATTTGAACTTGTAAAAAAATATCATATTAGTATTTATAATGAAGATACAGGAAAAGGTTTTTTAAGACATGTAGTAATTAGATATGGATTTTTTACTGATGAGGTAATGGTTATATTTGTTACTACAGAAGGAAAAATGTATAAAAAGCAAGAGATTATAAAAGATCTAACAACAAAGTTTAAAGAGATAAGATCTATTATTCAAAATATTAATATAAGAGAAACTAATGCAATATTAGGAAATAAAAATTTTAAAATGTATGGAACAGGTTTTATAATGGACAAGCTTGGAGAATTAAAAATAAAAATTTCACCTTTATCTTTTTATCAAGTAAATCCTATTCAAATGAAAAAACTATATGATACAGCAATTGATTTTGCTAAGCTTATAGGGAATGAAGTTGTTTATGATTTATATTCTGGAATTGGTACTATTTCTTTAAGTGTTGCCAAAAAGGTCAAAAAGGTTTATGGGATAGAAATCGTAAAAGAAGCAGTTATTGATGCAAGAGCAAATGCAAGAATGAATAATATTACAAACACATCTTTTATGGATGGAAAAGTTGAAGAGTTGTTACCTAAATTATGTAGTAAAGAAAAAGCAGATGTGATTTTGGTTGATCCACCTAGAAGCGGATTAGACGGTAAAACTATTAAGACAATTATTAAGGTTAAACCAAAAAAGCTTGTTTATATTAGTTGTAATCCAGATACTTTAGTTGATAATTTGCTTTTACTTGAAAAGGATTATGATATTAAAGCTGTTCAACCTGTGGATATGTTTCCTTTTACTAGTCATGTGGAGTGTGTAACAGTACTAGAACGAAAAAATATTGAAAAATAAAATTTGTTAAGAGTTTTTATAATAAAGGAGAATAAATAAATGAAAATATTGATGGGAACAAAAAATCCTGGGAAAATAGAAGGTGCAAGACAAGCATTTGAAAAATATTTTGATAGTGTTGAAATAGAAGGAATATCTGTAGAATCAGAAGTTGGAAATCAACCAGTTAATGAAGAAATATTACAAGGTGCAAAAAACAGAGTAAAAAATTTAAAGAAATATGCGATTAAAAATAATATACAAGTTGATTTTTATGTATCAAGTGAAGCGGGAATAACTAATTCTTTAGGCGAGTGGATAGATATAAATGCAGTTATTATAGAAGATAGGAATGGTTTTCAAAGTTTTGGGACAAGTCAAGGATTTCCAATTCCAGATAAATATATAGATGAGATAAAAGAAACAGAACTTGGAAAAGTTATGGATAGAATATTTAAAGGTAAAGAATTAGGAAAGGGAAAAGGCGGAATTAGTTTTTTGACTAAAGATGAAGTAACAAGAATTGATTTAACTAGAAATGCATTTATAATGGCCTTAACTAGATTTATTAATGAAGATTTATGGAAATAATAAAGTTTAAAAATATATTATAATATAAGAGAATATGCAAAAAGTTAACAACAAAAAAACTTGATAAAAATATATCTATTTTTATCAAGTTTTTTACTATTTAATTTCTATATTATCAAAAGTTATATTATTAATATCATCAATCTGAAAAGATGAATTTTTTACTAATTTTGGATATCCAGTTTTCATTATTTCTTTTGTTAATCCAAAAACTTGTGCATATGATAAATATCTATCCCATAATACAATTTCTTCAGGGTATTTATCAGCAAAGTTTCCAAAATCTTTTAGAAAAGCTTTAAAAGAATATAATTTTTGATATTCACTAATTCCTTTAGTTGTTTTGTGTAAAGTGTTATTTAAAACTTTATTATATGATGAACTAATTGCATTTAAGTATAATCTAATTATAAAAGTAATAAATTCAAAAATTAATCTAAATACCATATATATAATAAAAGTTAAAATATATAAAATAGATGTAAACAATGCAGTAAATTTTAATAATGAAATAATAATTGGTTGCCAATTTGTAATGTTAGAAGTGTTTGTTAATGATGATATAACGACTAAAATTGCAGCAATAAATCCCATAGATAGACAAATAATAAATATTGTTATAAATGTACTTTTATCAGATATTTTAAATAATCTTTCAAAATAATTTTCTCTTTTTTTGTATGAGAAAAGATTTAGATTAATTCCATCATTTAAACAATGATTATACCATACATTATAATCTAAATTTTTTAGGTTATTATTTATTATTGAACTTAAAATATATCTTTCATTATATAATAGATATGTATCAGGTTTTTTTAGAACAGAAATAATATATTTATCATTTTGTTTTGATAAAGTTATATATTTTTTTGCACATAAATCTAATAATACTGCTATAATATCTTTATTATTTTCTATTGTAGAATCAAAAAGTATAGAGGTTACACCAACACCAAAGTCAGAAGGGAGTTCTCTGAAATAGGTATAAGGATTTGTGATATGTTCCCAAAATTTTTGGCGAAATACTTGAAATTTTGCAAGTAGAAATCCAATAAGATGTAAAATATTTAATAACCAAAAGGCATATACAAGATATTTTATTCCCCAAAAAAGATTTGTATATCCATAATAATCTCTTATACATAAATATGTTAAATAAAACATTCCTATATATATAATAATTAATATTGGAGTTAATATAAAATTTTTAAATGGATTAGATTTTGTTAATCTTGTTTTTTTCATTTAAGTCTCCTTTGTACTATTATTGTAATTAATATATCATAATGAAAAATTTTATACAATAACAAAGTAAAAAATGTTCACATTAAATTGTGAACATTTTTTACTTTTATTTTGTAGGAATTAATTTTTCTTTTCCACCCATATATGGTTGTAAAACTTTAGGAACAGTAATACTTCCATCTTCATTATAATTACATTCGATTAAAGCAATTAAAGCTCTTGGTGTAGCTAAAACAGTATTATTTAAAGTATGAACAAATTTGTTTCCATCTTTTGTTTTATATCTAATATTTAAACGTCTAGCTTGTGCATCACCTAAAGTAGAACAAGAACATACTTCAAAATATTTTTGTTGACGTGGGCTCCAAGCTTCGATATCACAAGATTTAACTTTTAAATCTGCCATATCACCACTACAACAATCAAGTTGTCTTACTGGAATATCTAAGCTTCTAAATAATTCAACAGACATTTTCCACATTTTATTATACCAATCCATAGATTCTTCTGGTTTACAAAGAACAATCATTTCTTGTTTTTCGAATTGATGAACTCTATATAATCCTCTTTCTTCAAGACCATGTGATCCAATTTCTTTTCTAAAACATGGAGAATATGAAGTTAAAGTAAGAGGTAATTGAGATTCATCAACAATTTGTTCCTTAAATCTTCCAATCATACTATGTTCAGATGTACCAATTAAATATAAATCTTCACCTTCGATTTTGTACATCATAGCTTCCATTTCATCAAAAGACATAACACCATTAACAACACTACTTCTAATCATAAATGGTGGAATACAATATGTGAATCCATGATTAATCATAAAATCACGAGCATATGCAAGCATAGCTTCATGTAAACGTGCTATATCACCAATTAAGTAATAGAAACCAACACCACTTGTACGACCAGCACTTTCTTTGTCTAATCCATCAAATTTTGCTATAATATCAGCATGATGAGGTATTTCATAAGCTGGAACAATTGGGTCACCAAATCTTTCAACTTCAACATTTTCACTATCATCTTTTCCAATTGGAACAGAATCATCAATGATATTAGGTATTTTCATCATTCTATTTCTTATTTCTTCTGTATATTTTTCTTCAAGTTCTTCATTTTCTTCAATTGCAGAATTTACACTTTGAACTTCTTGACGAATTTTACCAGCTTCTTCTTTTTGACCTGCTTTCATAAGTTTTCCAATTTCATCACTTAATCTTTTTCTTTCAGAACGCAGATTGTCCCCATTTAATTTTGCTTCTCTATTTTTTTTATCTAGTTCTATAACTTCATCAACTAAAACAAGTTTGTGATCTTGAAATTTCTTTTTTATATTTTCTTTTACTAATTCTGGATTTTCTCTTATTAATTTAATATCTATCATAACGGCATATCCCTTTCTTTATTAAATTCCTCAGTTAGAGGCTATACATCGGACATTATACAATAAAATTATGGAAATTTCAATAAGATTTGTGTAAATTGTACATAATAGGAAAAATAAGATAATAAAATTAATAATAAATATTCGAAAGGAGAAGAGATGGAAGAAGAATATCTTTTAAATAAAATGATTAAAGGAAAAACTGAAAAAGAAAGAGAAATTGAATTAATGCAAAATATTATTGAAACAAAAGAAAAATTGCAAAATGCTAGAAAAAATTTTGAATATGCAGAAGATGGCATGATTGATTATTATATTTATCAAATAAAGGCAAATCAATCAAAATTAGATTATTTAATAAAATTAGCAAAGAAAAAAGGAGTTATTCTTTCGAGAGATAAGGAAGTAAAAATAAGAATGATTTTGCAGAAGAAATTAGTTGGATAATTTTTGTAAAATTATTTACAATTTTAAATATAAAATGATATAATTGAGTTATAAATATTGAAAACAAAGGAGAAAAAATGATAAAAACACTTGCAGAGCAAAGAGTATTTGCATATAGTATAGCAATTATATATAATGTTTTTATGACATATAAAAGAACAAAAAAAATATCTGTAGCAATAATAAATACGGTGATAGCAATAATATTAGGAACAGTTACAGCAAGAATAATATGGTTTATAAATTCTGGAAATAAAGATATATCTCAATTATTTATTTGGAAACTTAAGTATTTTAAAATTTCTGGAGTTCTTATAGGTGGAGCCTTAGGAATGCTTATATCAATAAAAATATTTCCTAAATATAGAACACAACTTATAGATACTATGATGGAATCAATATTTTTGAGTGCTGCAGTTGGAAAAATAGAATGTTTTATAAAAGGGTGTTGTGTTGGAAAAGTAATGCCAGATAAGATTCTTTCATATACTGTAGCTTTAGGATATATACATATAGAGTATCCAGTTCAATTAATAGAAACAGGTGTATGGCTAATTGGATTTTGTATATTAGTTAAATTTAAAGGAAGAATTAGTGATTTAAAAAGAATTGCATTGGCAGTTCTAGAATATGTTATAATGAGGATGTTTGTTATAGAACAATTATTTCGAGATGCAAAACTATTTGGTGGTCCTAAAATGATAGTTATATATTGTTGTATAATTACGATATGTTTAATAGTCTTATTTAAAGATATAAAAAAAGAAAAATGTAAAAATTAATAAAAAATTTACATTGTAATTCTTAAATTTTATATAATAAAATATAAAACTAAGGAGAAAAAATATGAAAGTAAAAGAAAATGGAATGTCATTAATAGCACTAGTAGTTACTATAATAGTACTTATATTATTAGCCGGAGTAACAATTTCAAATATTAGAAATGATAGTGGGTTATTCAATAAAAGTTTAGAATCAAGAGATGAAAAAATAGCAAGCGAAGAAAATGAGGCTATTCAATGGGCAGCAGCACAAGCTGTTGCAGACGATAGCAATAAAACAGGGCAAATAATCGATAAAGGACAAATAGCTGAAAAACTTGATAAATATATAGGAAATCAAAATGAAGATATGGAATATCAAATATTTGGACCTGAAGAAGACTATAAAGGAACAATGATAATTTCAGATACATATGTTGTTGAATTTTCAAAATCAGGAAATTCTTATATTATTGATGGATCTGGAAATGTAAGAAGAGATGAAACAGGAGATAAAGTTGCAAGTAGAGATGGTGTGTTAATAAAACCAGCATCAACATCTATAAATATCGGATCAGAATTAACTTTAAATATATTAGCAAATACAAATGATTATAAAGTAACATGTTCAGATGAAAGTGTATTGCAAGTAAAAAAAGATTTGTCAGGAAATATTAAAGTAACAAATAATACAATTACAGTAAAAGGGTTGAAATTAGGAAAAGCAACAATAGTTGTAGAAACATCAAAAGAAAAAAGAGCAATAAGTTATATAACAGTACATCAAGAGCCAACGTCAATAGAATTATCAGCAATTTCAGAATTATTAGACATATCATCAGCAATAAAATCATTACAAATAAAACCAACAATATATCCAAGTACAGCAAATTATAAAACAGGAATAACTTGGACAAGTAGTAACAATGATGTTGCAGTAGTAGATTCTAATGGATTTGTGACAGGAATTTCGAATGGCGAAGTAACAATAACTGCAACAACAGAAAATGGAAGAGCAGCAACATGGAAAGTGGTTGTAATATCAACACCATTAGAAATAAGTTTGGATTCTGAAAACTTAGTGTTAGATATTAATGGGGAAAATACACATCAGTATGCTACAACAATATACCCAAGTACTGCAAATGCTAGTATAGGATTAAGATGGGAAATAGAGAGTTCAAGTAGTCCAAATGTTATATCAATTTCATCAAATGGAGTGGTAACAGGTCTTTCAAATGGAACTGCAACAGTAAGAGTAACAACAGAAAATAATAAAACAGCAACAGGATTTGTAACAGTACAAACATCACCAATAGGAATACAATTAAATAAGAATAATGTAACACTTGATTTAACTGCAAATCCCAAATCAATACAATTAACTTCAACAATATTACCAAGTACGGCAAATGTACAAAATGTAGTAAAATGGTCAAGTAGTAATTCAAGTATAGCATCAGTTGGAAATGATGGAACTGTTATAGGTGTTTCAAATGGAACAGCAGTTATAACGGCAACAACTCAAAATGGAAAAACAACGAAATGTAATGTGAAAGTACAGACATCACCAGTAAGTTTATCGTTAAATAAAGCAAAAACAACATTAAATATGACAGGAACAAAAACTACAAAATTATATCCTGTGTATGATCCAAAAACATCTAATGTAAACACAAAATTAACTTGGAAAAGTTCAGATACATCAGTAGCAACAGTAGATCAAGATGGAAATGTTACTGCTAAAAAGAATGGAACAACAGTAATAACAGCAACAACTCAAAATAATAAAAGTGCAACATGTATAGTTACTGTTGAGACATTAATTACTGGAATAAGATTAAATAAAGAATATGAAACTATAGAAAGTTTAGAATTAAATAAGCAAACATTTCAATTAGTAGCAACATTAACGCCATCAACAAGTACAGAAGGAATTATTTGGACGTCTAGTAATTCAAATGTAGCAGTAGTTAATCAAGATGGTTTGGTAATAATAAAAGGTGCAGGAAAAGTAACAATCACAGTAAAAAGTTCTAGTGGAACCCATTCAGCATCTTGCGTAATAACAGCAGTTCAACTATATGCAATAGTATTTGATGCACAGGGAGGAAGTGTTAATCCAACATCATATACTTTAAAAGCAGGAGATAAGTGCACATTACCACAAGCGTCTGCAAGTGGTTATGTATTCCAATATTGGGAATATAATGGAACACATTATTCTGCTAATACAATTTTTACAATGCCAGCTGCAAATGTTCATATGAAAGGATATTGGGCACAAGAAGGCGGTGGAGGTGGAGATGGGGGATGTTAACAAAATTAACATCCCAATTATTTTTGAAAAAACACCAAACAGTTGAAAAAAATCGAAAAAAATGTTATAATAGAATGAATAGGTAAATAAAAAAACAAAGGAGGAATGAAGATGGTAAATAAAAAAGAAAATGGTGTTTCTCTTTTAGCACTTGTTGTTACAATAATAGTATTAATAATAATTGCTGGAGCAGTGATAGCAAATATAAGAGGAAATAGCGGAATAATTAATCAAAGTGCGAATGCAGACAAAAAGAAATTAACAAGTGAGGAAAAAGAAGCTGTACAGTGGGCTGCAGCGCAAGCAGTAGCAGACGAAACGAATAAATCAGGTGTAATAGCAGATAAGACAAAAATACAAGAAAAATTAAATACATATATAGGGGATGCGGACTCAAAAAAATTTGAATATAATATATATGGACCAGGAGATACATATATAAATAAAATATTAACAGCAGATATATATGTAGTAAAATTCCAAAACACAGGAAATGCATATATAATAGATGAAACAGGAAATGTTAGATTAGATGAAGATAGTAGTGGAATTGTTGACAGAGATGGTGTATTAATAAATCCTGGATCAATCTCAATAAATAGAGAACCAACAGGAAAGTATTATGAGCTAAAAATAACATCAAATACAAAAGATTATAAAGTAACATGTTCTGATGAAAGTGTATTAGACGTAAAGAAAGATAAGAATGGAAAAATTTTAGTAGAAAATAATAAAATATTTGTAAGAGGAAAAGAATTAGGAAAAGCTACAATATTAGTAGAAACATCTAAAGAGAAAAGAGCTATGAGTTATGTAACAGTTCATCAAGAACCAACATCAATAGAATTAACTGCAAGTGGACATATATTAGATATATCATCAGCAATAAAATCATTACAAATAAAGCCAACAATATATCCAAGTACGGCAAATTATAAAACTGGAATAAAATGGACAAGTAGTAATAATGATATAGCTGTAGTAGATGAAAATGGATTTGTAACAGGAATTTCAAATGGAGATGTAACAATAACAGCAACAACAGAAAATGGAAAGACTGCAACTTGGAATGTAACAGTAATATCAACACCATTATCAATAGGATTAGACAAAGAAAATGTTACATTAGATATAAGTACAAATAAAACATATCAATTTAAAGCAACAATATATCCAAGTACAGCCAATACAGATATAGGATTAACATGGAGTAGTTCTGATAATAGTGTGGCAACAGTAAATAAAGATGGTGTAGTTACAGGAGTGAAAAATGGAACAACAGTTATAACAGTAGTGACAGAAAATAAAAAGGTAACATCAGCAAGTGTAACAGTACAAACATCACCAGTATCAATATCAATATCACCAAGTAGTGCAACAATTGATTTAAGTGCAGAAAATAAATCAGTACAATTAAAGGCAACAATATCACCAAACACAACTAATATAAAAAATAAAATAACTTGGACAAGTACTAATAATAATATAGCAACAGTAGATTCAAATGGATTAGTAAGGGGATATGCAAATGGAACGGTAACAATAACAGCAACAACAGCAAATGGAAAATCAACGAAAGCTACAATAACGGTACAAACATCACCAACATCTATTACATTAAGTACAAATAAAATAGTATTGGAGAAATATACAAATAAAAATTATCAATTAAAAGCAACAGTAAGACCAACTAATGCAAATGTATATACAAACGTATCTTGGACAAGTAGTAATAATGGTATTGTAACAGTAAATGGAAATGGATATGTAACGGCAATTGGAACTGGAACAGCTACGATAACAGCTACAACAGGAAATGGACTTTCTGCTAGATGTACAGTAGTTGTTGAAACCAAAGTACAAAGAATAACAGCTAGTCCCAATAGTGCTGCAATAAAGGTTGGAGATACATTTACTTCTAAAATAACATATTCGCCATCAGATACAACAGAACAAATTGTATGTGTTAATAGCAATTCTAAGGTTATAAGTACTAATATGATTGCAAGTGGAAATGGTACTTATAATTTAACAGTACAAGGGATAGCTATTGGAAATGCAACAATAACAATAAAGAATTCTAGTTCAACAGTATATACACAAATAAGTGTAAATGTAGGACTACATATTTCTAGAGGTTGGAGTGATGCAGGAGCTGTTTCATCAGGTTGGAAACAATTAGGAGACGTAATAAACAATACAGCATGTTCTACAATAAAATCTATAAAAGGATCAGCTAATATTGGTGCAAATTCAATGTGGTCTGATAGATATTTTGGATTGAGAATAATGGCTCTAGATACTAGTGGAAATTGGGTAGAAATATGGTCTAGATATAGTGGTACATTTACATGGAATTTTGGAAAAGATAGATATTATTCTGCAGACATATCATTAACCCCAAATAAAGTATATTATTCATTCGCTCTACAATTTATGTATTCAACAAATGTTGATTCTGGTGGAGCAAAATATAGTAATTTTTCAATAGATATAGGAACTTAAATAAAAAAAGTACAACTAAATTTTAGTTGTACTTTTTGTTTGGTTTTAATACTGTGCACTGTGTGGAATGTCAACAACTTAGTGAAAGAAGGTTTATATAAAAAAATTTTTTCACTAAGTTGTTGACATTGAGTTATGGTAGTAGATATTTTAAAGTAAACCCCTTGAAAAATTTAATAAGTTACGATAAAATACAAAAAGAAAAACGAAAAATAAAGGTGAAAAAACATGTATTTAAAAAGACTAGAAATGCAAGGATTTAAATCATTTGCAGATAAAACAATATTAGAATTTAGACCTGGAATAACAGGAGTAATAGGACCAAACGGATCTGGAAAAAGTAATATATCTGATGCAATAAGATGGATACTTGGTGAGCAAAGTATGAAATCATTAAGGGGAAATAAAACACAAGATATAATATTTGCTGGAACACAAAATAGAAAATCATTAGGATTTGCAGAAGCATCATTAGTATTTGACAATACTGATGGAACACTACCAATTGAATTTTCAGAAGTAACAATTACAAGAAAAATTTATAGAAGTGGTGAAACAGGATATTATATAAACAAAGCGCCATGTAGATTAAAAGATGTTATTGAATTATTTATGGACACAGGAATAGGAAGAGATGGATATTCAATAATTGGACAAGGAAAAGTTGATGAAATATTAAGCAACAAATCAGAAGATAGAAGACATATATTTGAAGAAGCAGCAGGAATAGTAAAATATAGGGCAAGGAAAGAAGAAACGGAGAAAAAGTTAGAGCAAACAAAACTTAATTTATTAAGAATAAATGATATTATAATAGAAATAGAAGGAAATTTAGAACCATTACAACTTCAATCAGATAAGGCAAAAAAATATTTGAATTTAAAAGAAGAATTAAAAAATATAGAAATTGGACTATTTTTATATAATATTGATAAATACAAAAAAGATTTGGAAGCACTTGTTCAAGATGAAGAAATAATGAAATCAACATTAAATCAAGAAGAAGGAAAACTTGAAAAAATAAAGATTTTAAAAGAAGAATTAAAAGATGAAATTGATGAAATAACGACAAAAATCGAAGAAATGCAAAATATCGGATTTGAGAGTCAAAAACAAATAGAACAATGTAATTCTAATATTAATGTAGCAGAAGCAAAAATTCAAAATAATAAAGAAATTGCAGAAAGAAATAAAATAGAAATATCAGAATTACAAGAGAAAATTGCTAGTTTAAAAAATGATATAGAACAAAAAGAGTCAAAGAAGAGTAATCTAAAAGAAAATAAAGCAAAATTTGAAAATGAATTAAAAGAAAAAGAAGAAGAATTAGCAAAATTAACTACCCAATTAAGTTCAAAAGAGCTTGAAATGGAAGAAATCAAAAAGACTATAGAAAAAAATACTGATAGAAAATATGAATTACAAGCAGAAATAAGTAAAAAACAAGCTAATATAGAGAATTTGGAAAAAAGAAAAAGTCAGTTAAATCAAGAAATATCATCACAAACATTTGAAATAGATAGAATTAGAATAAAAAAGGAAGACATTGCAAAAGAATTTAATGAGACAGAATCAAACAGAAATAATATTTTGAAAAAACTTGAAGAAATAAAAAAACAAAAAAATGAAATTACAACAAAAATTAAAGAGTTCGAAATTCAAATTGCTAATTTAACAAATGAAATGAGGATGAAAACATCAAGATATAATTTCCTTGTAGAAACAGAAAAGGAAAAAGAAGGTTATACAAAGAGTGTAAAATCATTATTAATTGATTGCGAAAAAACAAAAGAACTTGGAAAAGGTATGCATGGTGTTTTAGCAAATATTATAGATGTTCCAAAAGAATATCAAACTGCAATTGAAATGTGTTTAGGAGCAAGCTTACAAAATATTGTTACAGAAACAGAAGAAGATGCAAAAAAATTAATTGAGCATTTGAGAACAAATAATTTAGGAAGAGCATCATTCTTGCCAATTACGTCTGTAAAAGGAAAAAAATTAGATAATATAAAAGGCAAAAAAGATGGAGTAATAGGTATTGCCTGTGATTTAATAAAATTTGATAAAAAATATGAGCAAATTGTATTAAATTTATTAGGAAGAACAGTTATTGTTGATGATATGCAAAATGCAATAAAACTTTCGAAAGAAAATAATTATTCATTCAGAATAATTACATTAGAAGGTGATGTAATAAATCCATCAGGAGCAATAACTGGGGGATCAGTAACTAAAAAAACAATTAATATTTTAGGTAGAAGTAAAGAGATTGAAGAATTAAATGCACAAATTACTGAAATAAAAGAAAAAATTTCTAAATTAGAAAAATCAAAAGAAGAATATGAAAATTCATCAGAAAATGTATTAGAAGAGGCAGAAAATTTAGAAAAGCAATTACAAGAAATTGAAATTTCTTATGCAACAGAAAAACAAAGAGTTGAATCAATTGATGAAAATATTCAAACAATAATAGATAGAATAAATAAGCAAAAAGAAGAGATTTCAAAGTCAGAAGAAAATAAAAAAGAACTATTAAAATCAAAAGAATTAGATGAACAAGAGATGGCTAAAATTTCTAAGGAAAATGAAGAAAAACAAGCAATTATAGATGAATTTGCAAGTTCAAATAAAGATAGTCAAACATATATAGATAATTTAAATGAAGATATTACAGATTTAAAAATATCTGTATCATCATTTAATGAAAGTGAAATGTCAATTCAAGAAATGTCAGAAATGATTAATAAAGAAATTGAAACACATACCAAAAATGTTGAAATTAAGAAAGCTCAAATTGAAAAAGATGAAAAAGAAAATGTTGAACTTGAAAAACAAATAGAAGATACTAAAAAACAAATAGAAGAAATAAAATCACAAGTTTCTAATAGTGGTGAAAATATTGAAAAATTGAAAAAAGATAGAATTGCCAAAAATGAAAAGCTAACTAAAAAAGAAGATGAACAAACTGATGAATTTAAAGTAATAGAGGACTTAAAAGCACAAGTTACAAAATTAGAAGTTAAGAAAACCAAAATAGAAGAAGATATTACAGAAATTATAAATAAGATGTGGGAAGAATATGAATTAACTCCTAATAATGCAGGAAATTATTCAATGCCAGAAAATGTACAATTAACTCAAAGAAAAGTTAATAATTTACGTACAGATATAAGAGAATTAGGTAGTGTAAATGTTGATTCTATTGAAGAATACAAGAATTTAAAACAAAGATATGATTTTATGTGTGAACAAAGATTAGATTTAGAAAGTACAATGGCAAAACTTAATAAAGTAATTGCTGAAATGCTAGATGTTATGAAAACACAGTTTAAAGAAAAATTTGAAATTATTAATAAAAATTTTGGAGAAGTATTTAAAGAATTATTTGGTGGAGGAATGGCAGAAGTTTCATTAACAGATGAAAACAATATTCTTGAAAGTGGAATAGAAATAAATGTACAACCACCAGGAAAGAAACTTCAAAGTATGACATTACTTTCAGGTGGAGAAAGAGCATTTACAGCTATTGCATTGCTATTTGCAATATTGAAAATAAATCCAGCTCCATTCTGTGTACTTGATGAAATTGAAGCAGCTTTAGATGATGTTAATGTTTATAGGTATGCTGAATATTTAAAGAAATTTGCTAAAGATACTCAATTTTTAATAATTACACATAGAAAAGGAACAATGGAAGCAGCAGATACTATTTATGGTGTTACAATGGAAGAAAAAGGTATTTCAAAATTATTATCAATGAAATTAAAAGAAACATAGAACGAAAGAAGCTACAATTAGTAGCTTCTTTTATAATCTTATTAATCCAATTAAAATCAAAACAAATCCAGAAAATATTGCTAAACATTTATCTGAAAGTTTAATTCTTTTACTAGCAGAATATGCAATAATATTACCACAATTTATAAAGATAGTATGAAATAATGCAGCAAAAAGTGGATAAACAAATCCAGTTATACCAATTATTCCACAGCTAAGTCCAACACAACTAGCATCAGTTGAAACTGCTAATGCTAATAAAATAGCCTCATTTTTATCAATAGAATTTGAATGATCTAAATCGTAATCTTCTGTATTTTTATTAAAACTTTTATAAATAGAATATATTCCAAGTAAAATTAATAAAGCAGAACCAATAAATGTTGCAACAGATGGTGAAAATAATCTTGAAATATGTTTACCAAGAAAAATTGCAAATGATGTTGAAACAAATGCAATTGAGAAAACAATTAAATTGCTAATTTTATTAATTCTAGAGTGCTTTATACCATATGTAATTCCAAGTGTTAAAGCATCTATACTAACAGATATAGCAAGTAATATACAACTTATCATAAAAAATAGAATCCTTTCTGACAATCAAATTGATAGTCTATCTTATATAATAATATGTATAATTAGAGAAAATGTGACAAATTAAAACAAAATTTTTAATGTACCTAATAAAATAAGAGAGAAAGATGATATATAAGAAAGTATATTGTCTGAAATATTAAATTTTGACAATAATAAATTAGCAATATTTGTACTACAATTAATAAAAAATAGTTGGAATACAGAAACAAAAATAGGCAATAAAAGGTCATTGAAGCCAATTATTCCACTTCCAAGGCCTACACAAAATGAGTCAATAGATAAAGCCAATCCCAAAAAAATAGCTTCTTTTTTATCAATTTCATTTGAATTATTAAAATCATAATTAGTAGTTTTGTTTGAAATGTTTTTGTATATGCCATAAATACCTAAAAATATTAAAAGAAGAGAACCTATTAATATAGAAAATTTTTCAGAAAGTAGTGAAGAGATACTATTTCCAATAAATATTGAAAAACTTGTCATAAGAAATGAAATTGAAAATAATGTAAAATTACTTATTTTTGAAATTTTAGTATGTTTTATACCATAAGAGATTCCAATTCCAAGAGAATCTATACTAACTGAAAGAGCTAATAAAATACAATTTAATAACATAAAAATATCTCCAATCTAAAAGTATTTTTATATTATAATATGTAAACATAATAAAAAAAGCATCAACATTGATGCTTAAAACTAATTTTGTTTTTTAGATTTTTTCTTAATTATGACAGAAGCAACAATTATTACTAAAATAACTGCAATAATTGCAATAACTCCAGCCCAACCTAAAATTGCTACAATTTTACTTCCTAATGACATAATAATTCCTGCTAATATAACACCTAAAGCAACAGCTGTGATACTTGTTTTAAAATCAAGTTTTAAAAAGCTTGCTGCAAGAGTTCCAGTCCATGCGCCCGTGCCAGGTAAAGGAATTCCTACAAATAAAAGTAATGCCCAGAATATTCCACTATTTCCAGCAGATGCTTTTAATTTTTCTCCACCTTTTTCACCTTTTTCTAAACACCATGTGAAAAATTTTCCTATTATTTTTTTATTTTTTCCCCATTCAAGTACTTTTCTTGCAAATAAATAAATAATTGGAACTGGTAACATATTTCCAATTATAGCTATTGGATAATATAATGAAATACTTAATTTTAAACTTTCAGCAATAGGAATAGCACCTCTTAACTCTACAATTGGTACCATTGATATGAAAAAAACTATTAAATATTTTACAACTATTGGTAAACTTGCCATGATAAATTCTCCTTTGTTAATGTTTATTTTTTGATATTAGTTTTCTAGTACTTTATTATTTTACTATAAATAATAAAAAAGTCAATAAAATCTTTTTGAGAATTTATTGACTTTTTATATGATTGTATAAATTTTTATCCTTAAGTATCTAACTTAATGATTTATCTCAAATAAATTTTATCAATAAACATTAATAAAGTCAATTAAAATAAAAAAAAATTATATTATAAATTTTATTGGCTTTTTGTTCGTCAAATTGTTGAAATTAGTAATATCAAAACTAATACTTAAATTGTAAATATAATAAAGTTAGATACTTAAGTATAAAGAGGAGGAACATATGAAAAACAAAGGAGTAACATTAATAGCATTAGCAGTAACAATAGTAGTAATGCTAATATTGGCAGGAGTAACAATATCAGTATTAAATGGAGAAAATGGAATAGTAAAGCAAGCACAAAAAGCAAAAGAAGAATCAAAAATAAAGGAATTAAAGGAAAAGGTAAGAATAGATATAGCAGGAAAAAGAGTTGAAAATATAAATGGAGAATTAAGAGTATCAGTCTTAAAAGAAATATTAGATAAATATTTTGATAATGTACCAGTAGAAACACAAATAACATCAGAAACAGAATTAAAAGCAAAAGAAGAATATGGAAAATATGAAATGAAGATTTCAGATATAGACGTAGGAGAAATAACATATGAAACAAGTTATACAATATTTAAAGATGTAAATGGAGAACAAGTGCCAATACCTGAAGGATATATAGTCTCAGAAAATTCAGATGAAAACATAGTAAATAAAGGATTAGTAATATCAGACAGTAGAGGAAATGAATATGTATGGATATCATGTACAGTAAATTCATCAAGTAATAAATTACAATATAAAAGGACAGAATGGGGAGTGGAAAAAGATGGAACAGATAATAGTAGAGCAATAAAAGATGAACTAACATTAAAAGATATAGATGTAACATATTCAAAGACAGATACAGATAATGGAATAAATGAAGAAATATCAAAAGAAATAGTAGCCCAGATAAATGCAGAGAAAGAAAGTATAAAAAAATATGGAGGATATTATATAGGGAGATATGAAGTAGGAAAAGATAATAAAACAGCAGTAATAAAAGCAGAGCAAGAACCATATGTAAATATAAAATGGAGTAAAGCATATGAATTGGCCAAAGGAATAGGTGGAGGAGAAGGAGCAACAACATATTTATGTTCAAGTTATTCATGGGATACAGCGATTAATTTCATACAAAATACAACAGGAAAAAATTATGCAACAAGTATAATAGGATTTAATGGAAATTGGAAAGGTCAAGAAGTAAAAGACAGTAGTGGAAAAGTAATAAAACCAGTAAACACAGCCCAAAGATTAAATACAGGATTAACAACAGCATTATGTAATATATATGATATGGGAGGAAATGTAGGAGAATTTACAACAGAGTTAAATCCAGGTACGTCTGAGACGGTGGTTCTGCGAGGTGGTTACAACAACAACAACAGTCCCGCAGGTAACCGCTGGGACATTCATTCTGGTAATGCCTTTAGCTATTATGGTTTTCGAGCCACTTTATTTTTAAAGTAGCTCTGTCTACTGTTACAGCATTATAAAGAGGAGAAAATTAGACGAAAAGTGTCAAAATAAAATTATATAAAATTAAGGAAATAGAAATTTGATATGACAATAAATAATACATTAGATAAATATAGAACATCTGGAACATTAATATTAATACCCAAAACAGAAGAATATGTAAAATATGTTTTTCAGATTTTAATAAAAATACCAAGGATAGAAAAATTTAATATAGGTTCAGAAATAAAAACTTCTGCATTACAAATGTTAGAGTATGCGCATTTTATAAATAAAGATAGAAAAGATGCTTATACATATTTAAATAAAATAGATGCATTAATTAGTTATAATAGGTCAATGATAAGAATATTAAATGATGAAAAATCAATATCATCAAAAAATTATGAAACAGCAATAAATAAATTAGCTGAATTAGGAAGAATTATAGGAGGATTGCTAAAAGCAAATCCTAATATTAGAAAAGGTAATTAATGAATAGTGTAATAATTAGTGGAACAATTAAGAATATTGTGTATAAGTTAGTTGATAGGGGAAATATCTATGCATTAATAATATTAAAGCTTGAAGTTGAAAAATGTAAGAAAAATATAGAAATTATTGGAAAAAATAGATTAGCAGATGATATTTATAGAAAGTATAGTGTTATGGATAACGTAATAATTAATGGATACTTAAGGAAAATAAAAGATAACATGATAATAATAGTGAAAGATATTGAAAAGATATAAAAGGTTTGTGGGAAAATGGCAAAATGGATAAGGAATCAATATGACAAGGCATTGACATATGAAAAATTAATGAATTCGCATAAAAGGTCAAAAAGTGGAAAAGGGTTAAGAAGAGAAGTTATATTATTTTCATTGAAAGAAGAAGAATATATTGAATATTTATATGAAAAATTAAAAACTGGGACATATATTCATGGCAAATATTCAGCATTTAAAGTATATGAGCCCAAAGAAAGAATTATAGAGAAAGCTCCATATATAGATAGAATTGTACATAGATGGGTAGTTGATAACTTTTTAATTCCATATTATGTACCAAGTTTTATAAATACAACATATGCATGTATAAAAGGAAAACGGAATGCATCAAGCTACTTTAGATTTACAAAAAGCAATGCAAAAAATGAAAAAATCATATAGAGAATATTATATTTTAAAAATGGATGTAAGAAAATTTTTTAATAGTATTGATAAAAAAATATTATATAAAATATTGAAGAAAAGAATAAAAGATGAAAAGTTATTATGGTTGATTAGACAAATATTATCAGCACAAGAAAGACAAAAAGGAATTGAAATAGGAAACTATACTTCTCAAACATTCGCAAATATTTACTTAAATGAGCTTGACCAGTATGCAACAAGAAAACTAAAAATTAAAAATTATTATAGATATATGGATGATATAGTTATATTAGCTAGAAATAAAAATGAAGCAAAAGAATATCTGAATGAAATAAAAGAGTTTTTACAAAAAAAGTTAGAATTAGAATTAAATGATAAAACTAACATATTTAAAGCAAAACAAGGAGTTAATTTTTGCGGATATAAGATAAATGAATATAGATTAAAGGTTAGAAATAAAGGAAAAAATAAGTTTAAGAAAAAAGTAAAAAATTTATTAAAAGAAATCAAAGAGGGAAATATATCATCTAAAGATGCGAGACAATATTTAACTGGACATTTAGGGTATTTTGAAATAGCAAATACATATAATTTAAAACAAAAAAATATATTTCTACAAGATGAATTATTAAGGAAAAATATTATAAATTAGGGATAGACTGTAAGCTCTATATTCTCTGTCTGAGACGGTGGTTCTGCGAGGTGGTAACAACAACAACAACAATCCCGCAGGTAACCGCTGGGACAATAATTCTGGTAATGCCAATAGCAATTATGGTTTTCGAGCCACTCTAATATCATTTTTGATGTATAAGGTTTAAGGATCTTTGCCAATAAAGTATTAGATATTAAAGAAGTCTATTCCTTCCTATAAATTGGTAAAAATGAATAAAATTTTAGTGTAAATCTGGTAGAGAACGAAAGAAACATTAAAATGTACAAAAAGATATAGTTTAAACTATATCTTTTTGTGTTGTTTTGCTTAAAATATTTTGAGATTCTGACTTTAAATTTGAAATAAAATCAAAAGCCTCTTTTACAGACAAAGAATTTATATCAACAGAAGATAATTTAGATAAAATATTAAAACAATTTTGATCTAAAATATATTCAGAGACATTGTATTTTGTCATAGATGAACCATCAATTATTTTTATTGAATAGGGTAAATAATTTAATAACTTTAAATATTTATTAAGAGAATTTTGCGGAAAACCACATTTCTGTACTGAAGAATTAAGATTTGTTAATTTTAAACCTAATAGTTCATTTATTTTTCTTGCATCATCATCCAAAAAAATATAAAACATACCAGATTTAAATAAATATAAATCTGATGAGTTTTCAGATTTTAAATTTTGATACATTGTAAATAATTTGCTCATAATAAATTCTCCTTTTTCATGTGTATATAAAATATTATATTATATAAAACCAAATAATAAATAGTAAATTATGGTATTATTTGATTTATTAAAAGAATGATATTATAATTTTATTGAAATCTTGAAAATTTATTATTGTTATAGTAAAATAATATATAGAAAATATAGATAGTAAGATTGGAGAACATATGAAAAAACTAAAGAATAAAAATGGAGTTACACTAATTGCGTTAGCAGTAACAATAATAATAATGTTAATATTAGCAGGAGTAACAATATCAATGCTCACAGGGAATAGTGGAATAACAACAAATGCTTCTAAAGCAAAAACTAAATCATATTTAGCAGATATAAAAGAAGAATATGAATTATATCTAAGCGAAAAAAGAATGGATGATGAATATGATTTAGATACATTATATGCAAATGACAAGACAATTAGATATGAAGGAAATGAAGTTGGAACTGGAATAGCAGAAATATGCAGTTCAATAAAAAAGGTGATGAAAAAAAGTTTGAAATAATAAAGGGTAAAATTTATTATGTTAGTCAAGATAAAAATGTAATACCAATTGCAGTAGAGCTAGGATTTTCAATTAACCCATATGAAATTACAGATAGTGGGGTGTTAAAATCTTCATCAATGAATCTTTATTTAGTTGACAATGATGGACATCTAGATTTAAGTGAATATGAAGGGAAAATTAAAACAATAGAAGCTGGAGCTTTTTCAAAAGTTGAGATTGAAAGTGGCATAAATCCTTTGCAATCAATAGTTTTACCAAAAGGAATTACAACAATAGGAGATGACGCATTTTCATATAATACAAGCCTTACAAGTATAAAAATTCCTAATACAGTAACAAGTATAGGAAAAAGAGCCTTTCAAGGATGTACTAATTTAACAAGTATAGAAATACCAGATACAGTAACTTATATAGGTGATTATTGTTTTAGTGGTTGTAATAGATTGCAAAAGATAAAATTATCTAAAAAAATTCAAACAATAAACCAAAGATTATTACAAGGATGTAGTTCTTTAACTGAAATAGAAATACCAGAAGGAGTAAAATCTATTGGCTATGCAGCATTTAGTTCTTGTAGTAAATTAACAACAATTACATTACCTGCAAGTTTAACATCTTTTAATGGAACTGCGCTAGCTGGATTAAGTAGATTAACAGAAGTAAAAGTTGCAGATGGAAATAATAGTTTTAAATTTGAAAATGGAATGTTATTCTCAAAAGATGGAAAGACAATGTATATGGCATTATTAACTTTAACAGAGATAAATGTTCCAAATGGTGTTGTAAGCATAGTTGGAGATACGTTATCAGGTTCTAGTGCAACAAAAATTATATTACCAGATACAGTTAGCTCAAATTTAAGTGGAACAGTTTTTAATGGAATGAATAAATTGTCAACAATAGAATTGAGCAGTACTAGTAAAAATTTAAAATTAGTAGATGGAAACTTATATTCATATGATGGAAAAAGATTTATAAAATATATGGGAACTTCTAAAACTTTTACAGTACCAGAGGGAGTTGAAACATTGGTTTGTAGATGTATAACAAAATCAATGACAACACTTAATTTACCATCAACACTTAAAGTTATAGAAGGATGGTCACTTGCAAGTATGTCCGGAGTAAACTTATTAAATATTCCAGCAAGTGTAACAACAATGTATACATATTCATTTCATGCTAATACAAAGCTTAGAGTTGCAGAAAGCAATTCAACATATAAAAGTATAGATGATGTATTAATATTAAATAAAGCAGGAACAAAAGTAATAATGGCTAGTAAAAATGCAACAACATATAATATTCCAAATACTGTTACTGAAATTGGAAAAAATGCATTTTATGGTTGTAGTAAAATAACATCAATAACTATTCCAGATAGTGTAACAACAATTGGTGCAGGAGCATTTGAGAGTTGTAGTTCTTTAACAGAAATTACAATTCCTCAAAATGTAACTTCAATAGGTTCTGATGCATTTGTATATTGTGGAAAATTAATGGCTATTAATATAAAAGGAGAAGAAGGTAGAATTTCTGGTGGACCTTGGGGTGCACAATATGGAAACAGAGTAATAAATTGGAATGTATAATATTTTGAATTTTAGAAAGGGAAAGAATGTTTAACATAGAAGAACAACTAAAAATATTACCAGATAAACCTGGAGTATATATAATGCATGATGTAGACGACAAAATAATATATGTAGGAAAAGCAGTTAATCTTAAAAGAAGAGTGAAATCTTATTTTAGAAAAACAGACAAGACTGAAAGAATAAAAAGAATGGTATCATTAATAGACCATTTTGAATATATAGTTGTTGATAATGAAGCAGAAGCATTAATATTAGAATGTAATTTAATAAAGAAAAATAGACCTAAATTTAATGTATTATTAAAAGATGATAAAACATATCCATATATAAAGATAGATATAAAATCAGATTATCCAAATGTAACAATAACAAGAAAAATAATAAATGATGGTTCAAAATATTTTGGCCCATATGCAAATCCTGGAGCTGCAAAAGAAATGCTTGATTTTATAAAACAGAAATATAAAATTAGACAATGTAAAAACTTTAGATCTGAAACAAGAGCTTGTTTAAATTATCATATAAATAGATGTTTAGGTCCATGTATGGGATATGTTTCAAAAGAAGATTACAGAAAACAAATTGATGAAATAATAGACATTCTTGATGGAAAAGTTGATAAAGTATTAAAAGAACTTGAAAAACAAATGATTGAAGAGTCAAGTAAAATGAACTTTGAACAAGCAGCATATATAAGAGACAGAATGCTTGCAATTCAAAGGGTTAATGAAAAACAAAAAGTATCAAACATAACAGAAAATAATATAGATGTAATAGGAATTGCAAAATCTGAAATTGAGGTATGTGTTGAAATATTTTTTGTTAGAGGAAGCAAAATGGTAGGAAGAGAACATTATTTTTTCCAAGACATAAGAGAAATGGAAGACAAAGAAATAATTTCAGGTTTTATAAAACAATATTATATAGATAGTCAAAATTTACCTAATAAAATAATGATAAGAGAAGAATTAGAGGATCAACAAGCAATAGAACAATGGTTAAGCAAAGAAGCTGGAAGAAAAGTAGAAATAAAATCACCCAAAAAAGGTGAAAAATTAAGATTTGTGGAAATGGCTGATAATAATGCCAAAATTACTCTTGAAAATAAAGAAAGAGATAGAAGCGAAATTTTAGTTGAATTAAAAGAAGTATTAGGATTAGACAAATTACCAAGAAAAATTGAAACATTTGATATCTCAAACATTTCGGGAGAATATATGGTAGCTGGAATGTGTGTAATGGTTGATGGAACAATAAAAAGAAACATGTCAAGAAGATTTAAAATAAAAACAGTTTTAACACAAGATGATCCAAAATGTATGCAAGAAGTAGTAACACGTAGATTAAAACACTCAATTGACAATAGTAATTCATTTGGTTTTGGTAAGCTACCAGATGCGATATTTGCAGATGGAGGAATTACACAAATAAGAGCAATAAAACAAGCAGTAAAATCATTAGAATTAGATATTCCTGTATTTGGTATGGTAAAAAATGATAAACACCAAACAAGAGCATTAATAAATGAGCAAAGACAAGAATTTGAAATATCAGAAAATTTAATGAACTTAATTACAAAATTTCAAGATGAAGTACATGATACAGCAATTTCTTATCATAGAAAATTAAGAGATGAATCAATAACAAAATCAGAATTAGATGATATAAAAGGAATTGGTGAAACAAAGAAAAAAGCATTATTAAAATATTTTGGAAGTGTTGAGAAAATTAGAAATTCTTCAATAGAAGAAATTGTAAAAGTAAATGGAATTAATGAAGAATTAGCAAAAAATATATTACAACAATTAAATTAATAAAAATTTGTAACATATTGCGATAAAAATAGAAAGTATATTATGAATATTTTTAAAAGTTTTACATATATATATTAAGGACAAGTATTTTGGGAGGTTTGTATATGAAATTTTTGAAAAAACATAAGATGCTTTCTTTTTTTATGGCTACATTTATTGTTCTATCAAGTGCTAATTTTATTATGATTTATGAATTAGTAAAAATTGGAGTAAAATTAGCAACAATATAGAAATTAGATTGACATCAAAATAGAAAAGTGATAAATTAAATATGTAAGTTGGAAGTTCCACAAAGTCTTTGAAGGGGGTAACTTATATGACTTTACAAGAACTGCAAAAAGAAATTTTTGAAAACAAAAAACGGCATGGTTTTAACACAACAGATATGAATGAAGAATTTTGCCATCTTGTTGCAGAAGTTGGAGAAGCATATGATGCTTGGTTCAGAGGAAAAGACACATTTGCAGAAGAACTTGCAGATGTAGCAATTTTCCTGTTGGGAATTGCTGAGATGAAAGGTATTGATCTTCAAAAAGAAATTGAGAAAAAAGAAAAAATCAATGAAAGCAGAGAATGTGTTACCAATGAATTAGGCCACCGTGTACACAAAACATAAATATAAGAGCATTATTTTTTGATAATAATTTATCGAAAAATAGTGCTCACTTTATTTTTATTAAGACATAAAATATTTTAGGAGGATAAAATTGAAAATGAGAGGGTTATGTTTTTGTGGAGGAGGAATAAAAGCTGCATCACACATAGGTGCACTTAAAGCATTGGAAGAAAAAAATATAAAATTTGATTGTGTATCTGGTGCATCATCTGGAAGTATTATAGCAACATTATATGCACTTGGATATAATAGTGATGAAATGTGGAAAATGTTTCAAAAATATTATAAAAAAATAAAATATGCAGAATGGAAGCAAATATTCAAATTAATTTTGGGATTATTATTTAAAGGTGAATTAGTAATTGATGGTTTAAATAGTGGAAAAAGTATTGAAAAAATAATGAGCGAAATATGTAGAAAAAGTCATGTAGAAAATATAAATCAAATAAAAATGCCATTATTTATTTCTATGGTAGATTTACAAACAGGAACTGTATATATTGCATCATCTAATGAAAATAGAACACAATTATTAGATGATACTCAATATATAACAGATATACCTATAAGTACAGCTGTAAGAGCAAGTTGTAGTTTTCCAGTAGTATTTTCACCTTGTAAATTTGGAAATATACAATTAATAGATGGAGGAACACGTGAAAATTTGCCATGGAAGTGCTTGAGAGATATTGGAGCAAATGAAGTTATAGGAATATGTTTTGAAACAATTCATAAAAAAGAATGTTGTAAAAATATTATAGAAGTTGCAACTAGAGCAATGGAATTACAAGGAAGAGAATTGTCAACATATGAAAAAGATGGAATTGATAAATTAATAACAATTAATTTAGAAAAAACATCTTTGCTAGATACAGATGATATTTATGAATTATATAATGAAGGATATAGACAAACTAAAAAAATTTTGAGTGAATAAAAAAAGACTGATAGCTCCAAAAGAAAAAATTATATAATTTTTCTATTAAAAAGAATTTCTTGAAAAATAAGGAAATATATAGTATAATTGCAAAAGAAAAAATAGAAAGAGAAGGTAATATATGAATATAGCAAATGAATGGAAAGATTATAAAATATTAGACATGGCAGATGGGCAAAAATTAGAAAAATGGGGAGATGTAATATTATCAAGACCAGATCCACAAATAATTTGGAAAGATAAATCATATCCAGAAAAATGGAAAAACATAAATGCAACATATCACAGAAGCAAAACTGGTGGTGGAGCATGGGAATATAATAAAAAAATGCCACAACAATGGCAGATAAAATATAAAGACTTAACATTTAATATAAAACCAATGGGATTTAAGCACACAGGATTATTTCCAGAGCAAGCAGTCAATTGGGATTGGATGATGGATAAAATCAAAAATGCGAAAAGAGAAATAAAAGTGTTAAATTTATTTGCATATACAGGAGGAGCGACAGTAGCTTGTAGCGCAGCAGGTGCATCAGTTTGTCATGTTGATAGTTCAAAAGGAATGGTAACATGGGCAAAAGAAAATATAGCATCATCAGGTTTAGCAGAAAGACCAGTAAGATATATAATAGATGATGTTGTAAAATTTGTTAATCGTGAAATACGTAGAGGCAATAAATATGATGCAATAATAATGGATCCACCATCATATGGAAGAGGGGCAAATGGAGAAGTTTGGCAATTTGAAAATAATATTTATGATTTAGTAGAATTATGTACAAATGTATTATCAGATAATCCATTATTTTTCTTGATAAATTCATATACTACGGGAATTTCAAGTAAAGTTCTAGAAAATATATTAAATTTAACTGTTAATAAAGAACATAATGGAAAAGTTTCTTCAGGAGAAATTGGATTGCCAATGGAAAATTCAAAATTGGTACTACCTTGTGGAATATATGGTCGTTGGGAGAAGATTGAAAAATAATTACAATTTTGACTGTGTTAAATTTCATTTAAAACGCGGTTACATACACTATGTATGCGCCCTTGCCTTTTAAATAAAATTTGCCTTGTCAAAATTTAATTCTTTTTCAATCAGAAAATAGCTTTAGGAAAGAGATGAAAATGAATATGAATAAATTAAATGTAATATATGAAGATAATCACATAATAGTTGTAGAAAAACAACCAAATATTCCATCACAAGCAGACAAAACTGAAGATATAGATATGCTTACAATTATAAAAGAATATATAAAAGAAAAATATAATAAAACAGGAAATGTTTACTTAGGATTAGTTCATAGATTAGATAGACCTGTTGGTGGAGTCATGGTATTTGCGAAAACATCAAAAGCAGCATCAAGATTAAGTGATCAAGTAAGAGAAAAAATATTTAAAAAGAAATATTTAGCTGTTGTAGATGGAAGATTTGAACAAAGCAAAGGTATCTTAGAAGATTATTTGTATAAAGATGAAAGAAATAATATAAGTAAAGTTGTAAATAAAGATAAGAAAAATGCTAAATTAGCAAAACTAGACTATGAAGTTTTAGCATATAATGAAGTGAAAAATTTATCATTAGTAAGAATAAATTTGCATACAGGCAGACATCACCAAATAAGAGTACAATTATCACATGCAGGACATAGCATATTTGGAGATCAAAAATATGGAACAAGAGGGCAAGGAAAGCAAATAGCATTATGGGCTTATGAACTTACAATAGAACATCCAATAACAAAAGAAGAGATGACATTTAAGTGTTTACCAGAAAGTAATGGAACATGGTGTATTTTAAGAGATGTTAATATATAAGATTTAGAGTGAGAAAAATGGAGTTAAACTATTGATTTTTCTCACTTTTTAGAGTATAATAAAATCCGTAAAAAATGAGAAATGCGAAGCATTTAGATAGGAGAAATTAAAATGAAAGCAATCGAAATAAGAAATAAATATTTAAACTTTTTTAAAAATCATGGACATGCCGTAATACCATCAGCACCATTAATACCTGAAAATGATCCATCAGTATTATTTACAACAGCTGGAATGCAACCATTAGTACCATATTTATTAGGAGAACCACATCCAGCAGGAACAAGACTTACAGATTATCAAAAATGTGTAAGAACAAACGATATTGATGAAGTTGGAGATAATAGACATTTAACATATTTTGAAATGTTAGGAAACTGGTCATTAGGAGATTACTTTAAAGAAGAATCAATACAAATGAGTTATGATTTCTTAACAAAAGAATTAGGAATACCAGTTGAAAAATTATCAGTAACATGTTTTGCAGGTGACGAAGACTGTGCAAGAGATGAAGTAACAGCATCATGCTGGAAAAAAGCAGGAATTCCAGAAGAAAGAATATATTATTTTGGAAAAGATGATAACTGGTGGATAGCAGGTGAAACAGGACCATGTGGACCAGATACAGAAATGTTTTATGATACAGGAAAACCAAAATGTTCACCAGAATGTAATCCATCATGTGGATGTGGTAAGTATGTTGAAATTTGGAACAATGTATTTATGGAATTCTATAAAGATGAAAATGGTAAATATTCAAAACTAAAACAACATAATGTTGATACAGGTTTAGGTCTAGAAAGAATGACAATGTTATTACAAGGAAAAGAAACACCATTTGAAACAGAATTATTTGCACCAATTATGGACAAACTAGTAGAGTTACAAAAAGTAGATAATATAGCAAGCAGAAGAATTGTAGCAGAACATTTACGTTCAAGTATGATGATAATATGTGATGGTGGAAGACCAAGCAATGTTGACAGAGGATATATATTAAGAAGATTAATTCGTAGAATGGTAAGACATATGAATAAACTTCAAATATCATTAGATGAATTATCAACACTAATAGATATAAATGTTGAAAACTTAAAAGAAATGTATCCAGCACTTGAAGCAAATAAAGAAACAATAAAAAATGTAATCTTAGAAGAAAAAGACAAATTTGTAAAAACACTTGAAAAAGGTGAAAAAGAATTTGCAAAAGAAGTTGGACAAGTAAAAGAACAAGGTGAAAACACAGTACCAGGTAAAGTTGTATTTAGATTATATGATACTTATGGATTCCCACCAGAAGTTACAGAAGAACTAGCTACAGAAAATGGAATGAAAATAGATAAAGAAGGATTTGATAAACTATTTAAAGAACACCAAGAAAAATCAAGAGCTGGTTCAGAACAAAAATTCAAAGGTGGATTAGCATCAACAGGAGAAATGGAAACAAAATATCATACTGCAACACATTTATTAAATGCAGCATTAAAACAAGTATTAGGCTCACATGTACATCAAAGAGGAAGTAATATAACAGCTGAAAGAATGAGATTTGACTTTTCACATCCAGCAAAAATGACAGATGAAGAAAAACAAAAAACAGAAGACTTAGTAAATGAATGGATAACAGAAGCAATTCCAGTAGAACATTTAGAAATGAAAAAAGATGATGCAATAAAAATGGGAGCAGAAGCAATGTTTATTGAGAAATATGGTGATATAGTTTCTGTTTATAAAATAGGTGATGTTTCAATTGAATTATGTGGAGGACCTCATGTTTCTAATACATCTGAATTAGGACACTTCAAAATAAAGAAAGAAGAATCAAGTTCTTCAGGAATTAGAAGAATTAAGGCTATATTAGATTAAATAAATATATTTTGAAAATATAACTATTTCATAGCAAAAATATAGCTAGGGTCATACCTACAGGTCTTTGCTTTATTCAATAGTTATATTTTTCAAAATAATAAAATTTAATTAGAAGGAGATTAAATATGGAAGAAAATTGTTTATTTTGCAGAATTATAAAAGGAGAAATACCATCAAGTAAAGTATATGAAGATGAAGAGGTATTAGCATTTAAAGACATAAATCCAGCAGCACCAATACATGTATTAGTAATTCCAAAAAAACATATAACATCACTTGCAACAATGGAAGATGGAGATGAAAAAATAATTTCAAAAATATACAAAGTTATCAATGAAATTGCCGAAAAGCAAGGCTTCAAAGAAAAAGGATATAGAGTAATTGTAAATTGTGGTGAAGATGGAGGTCAAGAAGTAGGACACTTACACTTTCACCTATTAGCTGGTAAAAAACTTGGAGAAAAAATAGTATAAATTTACAAAAATAGCTATCTTTTTTTTAGAAAATATGATATAATTAAAGTATAGGTTTTTAAAGAGAAAACGTATAATAAAAAATATTATTGAAAGGGATGATAATTATGAATAGTAAATATAGTGCTTTTTTAACAGTATTATTAGTAATAATTATAATTGCAATAGTAGGAATAATAGGATTTTTAGGATATAAATTTATAGCAAGTGAAAATAGCAAGAAAGAAGCAGAAAATTTTGCAGATTCTTGGAGTGAAAACATAAGTCAAAATACTAAAAAAGAAGAAACAACAGATACAAAAATTGATGATAATCCAATAACAGATCCAATTGAAACACCAACAACAGACTCAACATCAACTGGAACAAATACAAGTTCTGGAGAAGGAATGAAATATAATGGATTTTTAACAGCAGGAAAAATCGAAATACCAACAACAGGTTTAAAAAGTCCAATAATATCATACTCAGAATATTCTAAATCATCATTAGAAACAGCAGTATGTGTTGTATATTCAACAACAGGAGAACAAAATACTCAAGGAAGTGGATTAAATAAACCAGGAAATACAGTAATTGCTGGACATAATTATAGAAATAGTAGATTTTTCTCAAATAATAAAAAATTAAATATTGGAGATAAAATTTATGTTACAGATTTAGATGGAAAGAGAATGACATATACAATTTATGATAAATTTGAAACAGATGATACAGATACAGAATATATGACAAGAGATACACAAGGAGCTGTAGAAATATCATTAACAACATGTACAGATGATAGTAAAGCACGTTTAATTATTTTAGCAAAAGCAGATGCATAAATAATAAAAAAAGTAAGATAGAAAAAATTCTATCTTATTTTTTTGCACTAATATAGAATTTTTTCATTAACAATGATATAATCAAAATGAAAATTTTACATTAGGAGGAAAATTGAAGACATGGATAAAAAACAAGCAAAAGAAAGAATAGAAGAACTTAGAAAAAAAACAGAATATTATGCCCAAAAATATTATGATGATGATAATCCAGAAATAACTGATTTTGAATATGATATGATGATGTTAGAATTAAGAACATTAGAAAGTCAAAATCCAGAATTTATAACCAAAGATTCATTAACACAAAAAGTAGGAGGACATGTAAAAGAAGGATTTACTAAGGTAGAACATGAAGTACCACTTCAAAGTTTACAAGATGTATTTAATTTTGAAGAAATTGAAGCATTTGATGAAAGAGTAAAAAAAGTAGCAAGTGAAAATGGAATAGATGAAGTAAAATATGTTGTTGAAACAAAAATAGATGGTTTATCATCAGCATTAGAATATAAAGATGGAAAACTTGTAAGAGGAGCAACTAGAGGAAATGGACTAGTTGGAGAAGATGTAACTGAAAACTTGAAAACTATAAAAACAATACCTCAAGAATTACCAGAAAAAATAAATATAACAGTTAGAGGAGAAGTATTTATATCTAAAAAAGAATTTGAAAAAATGAATCAAGAAAGAGAAGAAAATGAAGAAGAATTATTTGCAAATGCAAGAAATGCAGCAGCTGGTTCATTAAGACAATTAGATAGTAATATATCAAAGAAAAGACCATTAGATATTTATATATTTAATGTTCAAAAAATAGAAGGAAAAGAATTTAATTCACATTTTGAAGAATTAGAATATTTAGAAAAATTAGGATTTAATGTAAATCCTGTTCGTATACCATGTTCAAATGTTGAAGAAGTAAAGAAAGCAATAAATAAAATCGGAGAAGATAGAGAACAATTAACTTTTGGAATAGATGGAGCAGTTGTTAAAGTAGACAATTTAAAATTAAGAACAATTTTAGGAACAACATCTAAAGTTCCAAAATGGGCAATTGCATATAAATATCCACCAGAACAAAAAGAAACAATTTTAAAAGATATAGAATTTCAAGTAGGAAGAACAGGAGTAATAACACCACTTGCAATACTAGAACCAGTAAGAGTTGCTGGATCACTTATATCTAAAACAACATTACACAATGAAGATTTTGTTAAAGAAAAAGGATTAAAAATAGGTGATAGAGTTATAATACAAAAAGCAGGTGATGTAATACCAGAAATAGTACGAGCAGTTGTAGAAAAAAGAGATGGAACAGAAAAAGAATTTGTCATGCCAACACATTGCCCAGTATGTGGTGCAGAAACAGTAAGAGAAGAAGGAGAGTCTGCAGTAAGATGTACAGGAATAGAATGTCCAGCAAAATTATATAGAAATTTAGTGCATTTCGTATCAAGAGAAGCAATGAATATAGATGGACTAGGTGAAAATATTATAGGAATATTACTTGAAAAGAAAATGATTTCAAATATTGCAGATATATATGATTTGAAATTTGAAGATATAGCATCATTAAAGAAAAATGGCAAAAAATTCGCTCAAAATCTAATAGATAGTATAAATATAAGCAAGCAAAATGATTTATATAGATTAATAACAGCATTGGGTATAAGGCATGTAGGAGTAAAAGCTGCTAAAGTATTAGCTAAAACATATGAAAATATGGATAATTTATCAAATGCATCAATTGAAGATTTAAGTCAAGTAGATGAAGTTGGAACAATTGTAGCAAATAGTATAAATGAATTTTTCTCTCAAGAACAAACAAAAGACTTGTTGAAAAGACTAAAAGATGCAGGAGTAAATATGGAAAGACAAAAAGAAGAAAATGAAGATGACAGATTTGCAGGAAAAACTTTTGTATTAACAGGTTCACTTGAAAAATATTCAAGAGAGGAAGCATCAAATATTATAGAAAAATTTGGAGGAAAAACATCAAGTTCTGTATCTAAAAAAACAACCTATTTATTAGCTGGAGAAGATGCAGGAAGTAAACTTACAAAAGCACAAAATTTAGGAGTACAAATTATTAGTGAAAATGAATTTGAAGAAATGTGTAAATAACAAGGAGGAAAATTAGTGGAAAATTATACATTTGAAGATATGTGGTTAGATTTAAAAAATGGATATCAAATTTATTATACGTATGTAAGAAATCGATATGTATTATTTAGAACTGCCAAAAATTGCTATACACAAAAATTGTTGTCAGATGACCCTAAAAATCCACAACCTAAAATGACAATGCTTACATTAAAAAGAGTGAAAGAAATATTTCCACACATGGAAGACATTGAATATAAAGTTGGAATACTGGATGAATTTAACTCGTAAAAACATTAATAAGAATTTCTATGTGATGAAAATTATATAGAAATTCTTATTTTTTTCTATAAATAAAACTTAAATTTAATAAAAAGTTTGAAATATGTGAACCAAATAATATAGAAAAACATCTAAAGAGTATAAAGATATAGAAGGGAGAAAATATGGATACCGAAAAAGTAGAAAAAGCCAGGAATGGCAATGTAGATGAAATTGGTAATCTTTTAATGGAAAATATGAAATCTATGTATAGAGTAGCATTCAGTATTTTAAAAACAGAAGAAGAAATATCTGATGCAATTTCAAATACAACAGTAATTGTTTTTGAAAAAATACATACATTGAAAAATGCAGAATTTTTTAAGACGTGGCTTATTAGAATTTTAATTAATGAATGTAATAAAATTCATAGACAAAACAAAAAAATTATATATTTAGAAAATTACAATCAAACAGATTTAGTTTATAATGATAAATATGATGATTTTGGAGTAAGACAAGCCATAAAAAAACTAGATGAAGATTTGAAAACAATGGTTATATTATATTATTTTGAAGATTTTAACATAAAAGAGATTTCAGAAATTCAAAAATTACCAGAAGGAACAGTAAAATCAAGATTATCAAGAGCAAGAAAAAAATTAGAAAGTATTTTCTTAGATGAAAATACAAGAAAGGAGGATTTGAATGGATAGAGATGATGAAATAGATAAAATATTAAAGCAAAAATTTGAAAATAAAATTTTACCTTCAGAAGAATTTGAAAATAATATGAAAAAAATAATAAATGAACAAAAAAGTAAAAAGAATAAGAAGTATAAAAAGATAATAACTATTACATCTATCGCAGCAGTATTTGTGATTATATTCGCATTAGGAATGAATTTTATGAAATTTGATTCTACTCAAATTCAAACAATATCAATAACAAAAATAGAACCAACGAAAATATCTGATCAAATTTTATCAGAAGATTCAGAATTTATAATATATACAGATAAAGATGCAAATATAGAAAGTGTAAAGAAAAGTTTGTATATAGAACCAGCATTAGAATATTCTATAGAAAAAACAGGTAAAGATGGACAATATAAATTAAAATTTAAACAAAATATACCAGATAATACAATTTTAAAATTACAATATGTAAAAGATAAAATAACAAAAGATAGTTGGGCATATCAAACATCAAACAAATTAAGTGTAACAAATACATATCCAGCAAATAGAGCAGATAGAGTGTTAACAAGTTCTAATATAGAAATTGAAATGTCTTATTCAAATATAGAGAATTTCGAAAAATATGTTCAAATAGTACCAGAAGTTGAAGGAATGTGGGAACAAAAAGGAAAAGTTTACAGATTTATACCAAGTAATGGATTAGTAGACCAAACTCAATATACTGTAACAGTAAAAAAAGGCTTAAAAATATATGATCAAGAATTAGAAGATAATTATACATTTTCGTTTAGTGTAAATAATGATACAGGAATGACAGAAACATATGAAAATATATCAAATTCAATTGATAATATAAATACTTATAATTCAAATGAAAATATATCAATATATTATCAAACAAATGGAAATATTGAAATTGCAAATGTTGAAATTGGCAAATTTGATAGTTCAGATAGTTTTATAGAATATTTACAAACTAAAGATTATTCAAAAGCAACAGATTTGCAAAAAGTAGATTTTAATTTAATAGAAAATGGAATAAAATTAACAAGAACATTACAAGATGGATATTATGTTGCAATAATAAAAAATAAAAATGGTTCAGAATTATTTAATACTCCAATTCAAATAAATAATTTGAATGTATATGTTACAAATACAGAAAATGACATTCTTGTATGGGTAGCAGATGAAAATGGAATTGCTTCAAATATTAAGGTAAAATATGAAAGCGAAGAAAAAGTAACAAATTCAGAAGGAATTGCAAAATTTACTTCTGATAAAACAGAAATGATAAAATATTTGAAAATTGGTAATACAGAAAATAAGTTAATTGTAGGTGTATATAATTATAATAAAGAATTATATTATTCAAATTCTTATATTTATACAGATAGAACATTATATAAAAATACAGATACAATAAATATATGGGGATTTGTTCCAAAAGCAATATATGGTAACGATTTACAAGATGAATTTTATATATCATTTAATGGCGAAAGCAAAGAAAAGATAAACGTAGGAAAAGATGGAAATTATAATTATAAAATAGAATTACAAAACCATTATGATGTAGAATATGCAATGATTTCATTATACTATAAAGATAAAGAGATTGCTGGAAGATATGTAACAATTGAAAATTATGAACTTCAAAATTATACATATGAAATCATAGCAAATAAGAATTATGTGTATAATAATGAAAAATATGATTTCGATGTTAAAGTAACACATATAACAGGACTTGTTGTACCAAATAAAAAAGTTCTTGTAAGATTTAATGGACAAGAATTACTTGAAAAAACAGATGAAAATGGTATTGCACATTTTTCAGTAGATATAGCAAAAGAAGATGAAAAAACATATATAGTAACAAATATGTATATGGAAGTATATAATGGAGATTTAGAAGAATATAATGATACAGTTACAACAAAAGATGTAGAATTAATTTATAGAGATATATATACAACAGTTAATAATACAGGAAGTAATTATGAATTAAGTGCATATAAATTACAAAAAGATAAAGAAATGGAAGTAAGTTATGATCTAAAAGAATTATATGATGATGAATATAATACAACAGTTGAGATAGATCTAAAAGAAAGTAGAAATGAAAAGAAAGTTGTAAAATATGAGCTTGATAAATATACAAAAACAAATAAACCAGTATATGATTATGTAATAACAGAAAATACACAAAAAATTACTGAAATAAATATGAAAAATGGCAAAATGAATTATGATATAAATTCTTTAAAAATGAAGGATAATACAGAAGTTTATAGTTATACATATACTCTAATATTCAAATTACAAGATAGAAGCGGAAAAGAAATAGAAATCAAAAAAATCATATATAGAGATGAAAAAGATGTAGAATTAGGATATTCATATGGCTTTTTCTCAAATTTAGGAAGATTAGCATATAAACAAAATATTTCATATTATTATGATATATTTAGATATTTCTTAAAGGCAGATGTAACAAACTTTAATATAGGAGATACAGCTAAATTTACATTATCTGAAAGTATAGCAAATAAAGGAAATCAAGAAATAGATAATAATGGAAAATTATTATTAATATCTGCACAAGAAAATATTTTGACTACAAAGATAACAGATAAGAGTGAAATTGAATATAAATTTGAAGAAAAAGATTTTCCTGGATGTAAAATAACATCTGCATATTACTATAACGGTAAATTTTATAGAATGCCAATATATTATTATGATTTTAATGAAGAAACAAGAAAAATTGATATAGACATAAAATCAGATAAAACAGAATATAAACCTGGTGATGAAGTAAATTTAACAATAAAAACAACAAATAATAATAAGCCTATAAAAACATTTGTAAATATAAGTGTTGTTAATGAAGCAGTATTTGCAGTACAAGAAGACTCAACAGAAATTGTTTCAACAATATACCAAGATCCAGAATACCCAATATATACATATTCAAGTTATTTTGATTTTATAAGTAAAGAACCAGATGGATTTGGAGGTGGTGGTGGAGATACAAGAGGAAATTTCGGAGACACAGCATATTTTGATACAGTATATACAGATTCAAATGGAGTTGCGAATGTAAAATTTAAGCTACCAGATAATGTTACAACATATAGAGTAACAGTTCACTCAGCAAATGAAGAGCTATATGTTGGTGTTAATAAAATTGATATAACATCAAAATTAGATTTCTTTATTCAAAGTACAGAACCAAGAAATGTTAAAACAACAGATGATTTAGTTTTAAATGCAACAAGTATAGCTTCAGAACAATATAATGTAAAATATCAATTTACAATAGAAGAATTAAATAAAACATTAGAAGCTGAAGAAACAACAAATTCAATTACAACAGTAAACTTTGGAAAATTAGATTATGGAACATATCATGTTGTAATAAGAGGAAGTGGAAATAATCAGGAAGATGCAATAACATATCCAATTAATATTATAGAATCTGCACAAGAAGTAAAGAAATATACAAAAATAAATATTAATGAAACTCCTGAAATAAAGCCAACAAAAAATCCGATAGTATTAGAAATTTATAATAGAAATATGGAAAAATATATTGACTATATTGATTTTATAGAAAATACATTAACAGAAAGGTTAGATACACAAATAGCATATAATGAAATTCAAAAAATAAGAACAAAATATTATGGAAGTTCAAATAATCAAGTTAATATAAATATGGCTAAATATAGAGATACAAAAAATTATACAGATTATTTAAAAAATCTAGAAAATGCAAATACAGATATTGTATTAACAGCATTAATTCAATATTATGCAAAAGATTATATTTCAGGCTTAAATATAGATCCATTTATAAATGATGATAATAATTTATTTGAACAATATTTATTAGCATCTGCTAACAAAAAAACTGTATTAACAGATTTATTACAATTAAAAGAAGAAAAAGATATTGAAAATTATAATAAATTATTAGTAACATTATCATTAGAATTTTTGGGAGATTATCAAAATGCTAAAGATTTATATAATCAAATAGAATTAAATAGTGAAGAAAAAGAAGAATATAAATCAATTACAGCAATAATTGAAACATTTATAAATAAAGATAATTCTAGTAAAATTATTGATGAATTGATAAGCAATTCTCCAGAAGATGAATATTTAAGATTTGCAATATTATCATTCTTCCAAAATAATGAAACAGATATTTCAAATGAAGAAGAAATAAAAATAATATCTTCAAATATAAATGAAACAATAAAGTTAAATGGAATGACAGTAAAAACATATGTAGTAAATAATAAGGAATTAGATACAATAAAATTTGAAACAAATAGTAATGATATTATTGTAAGATATTATTATCAAACATTATTAGAAAATATAGAATCAGAAAATATAAGTGAAGATATGTCAATAAAAATTATAGGAAATTTGAAGAAGAATTCAACAATATATTTACAAATCAATTGTAATGATACAGAAGCTAAAGAATTAAGAATAGCTTTACCAAATTCATTAAGATTAGCAAATACAGAAAATTTAAAAGGATATTGGATAATGAATAATGCAATTGATTATATATCAGTGTATAAACAAAAAGGATATTCAAGTATAAAAATACCTTTGATTGTAACACTTGATGGAAATTATAAATTTGAAAATATAGTAAATAATCAAAATGGAATATATCATATTTCAAATTCACTGGATTTAGATATTAAATAGTAAAAATGGGGGCAATTGATAATTGCTCTCATTTTTTTGAAAGTAATAATTTACTATTTACAAATAAAGTTTTATGAGATAAAATCTAAATAGTAATTGACTGAGGAGAGGGAAAATTATGATAATAGATGGAAAAGAACTAGCGAGAAAAACAAGAGAAAAATTAAAAATAGAATGTGATAATTTAAAAAAAGAGGGAATACTTTCAAAACTTGCAGTTATTATGGTTGGAGATGATAAAGCATCACAAATATATGTAAAAAACAAAAGCAAGGCATGTCAAGAAATTGGAATAAAATTTGAAGAATATTTTCTGGGAAATGATATAAAACAAGAAGAATTAATTGAATTGATTCAAAAACTAAATTTAGATAAATCAATTAATGGAATATTATTGCAAAGTCCTATTCCAAAATCCTTAGATATAAATGAAGCATTTAGAACTATATTGCCAGAAAAAGATGTTGATGGATTTAATCCTATAAATGTCGGAAAATTGTGTTTGAACCAAGAAACATTTGTATCATGTACACCATATGGAATTATGAAAATGTTTGAAGAATATGATATTGATTTAACAGGAAAGAATGTCACAATTTTAGGAAGAAGTAATATAGTTGGAAAGCCATTAATACAATGCTGTTTAAACAAAAATGCTACAGTAACAATATGCCATTCAAAAACTAAAGATTTAAAAGAACATACGAAAAATGCTGATATTGTAATTTCAGCAATAGGAAAAGCCAAATTTGTTACAGCAGATATGATAAAAGATGGAGCTGTTGTAATTGATGTTGGAATAAATAGAGATGAAAGTGGAAAAATAGTTGGGGATGTTGATTTTGAAAAAGTAAGTTCAAAAGCAAGTTATATAACACCTGTTCCTGGGGGAGTAGGGCCTATGACAATAGCAATGTTAATGAATAATGTTATAAAAGCTACGAAGTTACAAAATAGAAGGAGTGAAACTTTATAGAAATAGAAGAAATATCAATAGAATCAAAAGAATATCCAAAAAAGTTAAGAAATGTATATAATCCACCATTAAAATTGTATGTACTTGGAAATAAAAAAATATTAAACAATAAAGGTATTGCTATAGTTGGTACTAGAGATTGTACTAAGTATGGAAAAAATATTTCGTTCAAATTTTCAAAAGAACTAACACAAAAGGGGTTTAATATTATAAGTGGATTAGCTTTAGGAATAGATACATATGCACATTTAGGCAATGTTCAAATTAATATGGAGAATAGCAAAAGTATTGGGAAAACAATAGCAGTATTAGGTTGTGGAATAGATGAATTATATCCCAAACAAAATAAAATATTAGCAAAACAAATATTAAAAACAGGTGGATGTATTATTTCAGAATATCCAAATGGTACAAAGCCTAATAAAGCAAATTTTCCTCAAAGAAATAGAATAATAAGTGGATTAGCTGAATCAATAATTGTTGTTGAAGCAGGAGAAAGAAGTGGAGCAATTATTACAGCTAATTTAGCACTTGAACAGGGAAAAGAAATATTTGCTGTACCTGGTGATATAACCAAGAAACAAAGTATAGGAACAAATAAATTAATAAAAGATGGAGCATTTGTAATTACAGAGGTTAATGATATATTAAATAATAATGTATAAAAGGAGAGTAAGATGGAAGAAGAAAAAATTGATAGAATATTAAAATTAGTTGATATGCTTGAAGTAACTGATGAAAATAGAGATGACATAGCAAAAGTAAAAAAATTAATAGAACAAAAAAAGTATGCTGAAATGTTAGAAGTATTAAAAAAAGTTACTAGTAAAAATGAAACAAAAATAAAAGAAGATAATAGAACTATATTATTTCGAAATGAAGAAAAAGAAGAAAATAAAGAAGAAAAAGAACCTATTGAAGAAGATGATGATGTAAATAGTGAAGAAGACGAAAAAGCTCAAATGGAAAAATTATTAGATAATTTGGAACAAGAAAAGGAAGATGAGGATTATGAATATCCAAAAAAATTATCTAATAAAAAATTGGAAGAAGTATATATTAGTTTACTATTAGCTAATCCTAAAGCCATTTCAATGTATTATATAGAAAAAAAAGATTGTTATTTTGAAAGTGCATTATTATTAAATATATATAAGAGTATTCTTTTTACAGAAGGAGAAGCATATGCACCACAAGTTGCTAAAGATGATTTTAACTATGCAAAAGAAAATTATAAAATTTTCCAAAGTAAAAAGAAATTATTAGAAGAAGGAAGAGAAAGTAGACAAAATTTTGAAAAAGTATATGTTGAATTAAGAAAATTATTTGAAATTAGAAAAGGATATACTACAAATCCAATAAAAGAAACCAAAAAGCAGATTGAAGAAATTGTTGATTATGAATTATATGATAGAATGACAATCCAAGAGGTAAAAGATGCAATTGTACAAATAACAACAACAGAAAAATTTAAAAGATCAATATTAAGTACAAATGTAACAGATTTCTTATTATCTGGCGAAAATAATTTAAATTCAGGATTAACACTTCCATTTCCAATATTAAGCAGTGTATTTAAAGGAATAAGAAAAGGTGAAACAATGTCATATGCAATGCCATCAAACTCAGGAAAAAGTAGATTTACAATAGATATTGCAACATATATAGCATATAAACACAAAAAGAAAGTATTGATAGTATCAAATGAGATGTCAGAAGAAAAAATGAAGTTGTGCTTAATAACAACTATAGTAAATAACAAAGAGATTCAAGAATTACATGGATATAAGTTAAGAATAACAGAAGGTGAGATATTGGAGTTTAAATATAAGGCAGATCAAGACAAAAACGTTGAAACTGATGAGAATGGATATGTATTAAGATATGAAAATGAAAGTTTGGAAAAATTTACAAAAAGGTTATTAGAATGTTCATCACAATTTAGAGATGTTATAGCAGTTACAAATTGGATTCAAACTCAAAAAGATAATCAAATATTTTTTGTTAATATAACAGATCATACAAATGATGAGTTGGAAAAAATAATATTAAATTATTATTATAAAGAAAAGATTGAATATATGTTTTATGATACATTAAAACCAGATACAGAAAACATAGGAAATAGTGAAGAATTAAAGAAAACAGCAACAATTTTATCAAATTTAGCACAAAATTTGAATATATTTATAGGATCATCTTTACAATTAACAGAAAGTGATAGATCACCATTAAATTTGGATGTAAATGATTTGGCTGCATGTAGAACAGTAAAAGAAGTTTTAGATACATTATGCTTAATAAAACAAATACATAATGATGATTTAGGATTATATGAATATTCTTATGAAGAAGTCCCAACAGAGTGTTTTGATTTAGAAAGGTCAAAAAATCCAGATGTAAGGTATTATGCTTGTGTAGTTGATAAGAATAGAGCAGGAGCAAAGCCAAAAGTTGTATTTAGATTAAACTTAGCATATAACGAATGGGAAGAATTAGGATATTTAAGATTAAAAACTAAAAATTAATGAAAAAGTACTTACATTTGTAAGTACTTTTTCTGTTCTAAAATCTTAAGATAAGAATACAATTAAACAAAAAGTATTCTTATTGGGGGTTGTACAGGTGAAAAATGTTATGATAGATGAACGTGCAAGAAAATTAGCACAATATATAATAGATTCGAAAGATACAGTTAGAGGAACAGCAAAAAAATTTGGAATAAGTAAAAGTACTGTACACAAAGATGTTACTGAAAGATTAGAAAAGATAAATCCAATATTAGCCAAAGAAGTAAGAAAAATTCTTGATGAAAATAAAGCTGAAAGGCATATAAGAGGAGGATTAGCAACAAAAGCTAAATATGAAAAAAATCATTATTTAACTATTGACAATGATAAATTAATAGTATAAGATTTATATATAAACTACAAATGAAAGGAGAATTGTTAGATAATAACAAAAAGAAAAATATGAATATAAGATTAGAAGATGAAAGAGAAAAAAATAAAAAATTAAAAATGATGTATATAATAATTATAGCAGTATGTATAGTAGCTGTAGTTGCAACAGGTATAATTCAAATTGTAAAAAACTTACCAGATAAAGAGCCAGAAATAGATACAAGTATATTGCAAAGATATAAAGAAGATTTTGATAATATATTTAAAAACCAAGTAAATTATTTGAAAAATTCTGGATACAAAATAGATAGAATAGATGAGTCACAACAAATTGTATATACAGGATATTCAAATAAAAGTAATAAAGTAAGTGATTATAATTTAGATGTAAATATTCCATATATAAACATAAAAAATACAGTAATAGAAGGTTTTAATCAAGATATAAAAGATACATTTGAGCAAAAAGCAAAATCTATATTAAGTACACAAAGTCAAAATATTATATATAATGTTGAATATTGTGCATATGTTACAAATGATATATTATCTTTAGTAGTTAGATCAACATTAAAAGAAGGAGAAAATACTCAAAGAGAAATTATACAAACATATAATTATAATTTACTTACTCAAAAGAAAGTTACATTTGAAGATTTGTTAAATTTAAAAAATATTTCAAGACAAGATGCTGGAAATAAAATAAGATCAGAAATAAAAAGTGTTGAAAGTAAAGTAAATGAACTTGCACAATTAGGTTACCAAGTTTATCCAAGAAATTCAAGTAGTGATATATATAAGCTTGATAATATATCAGAATATTTTATAGGTGAAGATAATGTTATTTATGTAATATTTGCATATGGAAATAAAAGCAACACAAATGAGAAAGATATAATAATAATGTAAGATGGATATTTTATATATCTATCTTTTTTATTTTTATATAAAAATGAGACCTAAGTTTAAACTTAGGTCTTTCGAAAATAAAAGGGGATGTTTGTTGTAATCAGTTTTGTTTACTGACTATGCTTATAATATATCAATTAATTTTGTTCATTGTGTGAATTAAAAGTGAAAAATTGATAATTAATTATTAATTTTATATTAAGAATTAAGGTGTTTCTTCAAGTGTTACAGTAATATCTTTATCACTACCATTTCTATTAACAGTTAAAGTTATAGTATCTCCAATTTGATGTGAATTTTTGATTTCATTTAATTCATCCTTTGTAGTGATAGACTTTCCATCAGCTTTCACTATTACATCTCCAGCTTTTAAACCAGCTTTTTCTGCAGGTGAAAAATCTTCAATGCTTTTTATATATACGCCAACTTCTAGTTTATATCTTTTTGCAGTTTGTTCATCAAGATTAATTCCTGTAATACCTATATAAGGTCTTAATACTTTTTGATGATCTTTTAATTGATTAATTACATCTGTAGCTGAGTTAATTGGAATGGCAAAACCGATTCCTTCAACACCTGTTCCTGATAATTTTAAAGTATTTATTCCAATTACTTTACCATCACTATTTATTAAAGCACCTCCACTGTTTCCAGAGTTTATTGCAGCATCTGTCTGGATACAAGTATATTTTGTTCCATCAGATTCAACTTCTCTATTAACAGCACTAACAATACCTTGTGTAACTGTTGTATCTAATCCAAGAGGACTACCAACAGCCATAACAAATTCACCAACAACAGCTTGATCAGAATCTGCAAATTCTGCTGCAGTTAAACCTGTTTTTTCTATTTTTAATACAGCTAAGTCAGTTTGTGAATCTTGACCAACAACAGTGGCATCATATGTTGCATCATCTCCATATGTATCACTATTTAATTTTATTTTTATTGATGTTGCTTTTGATAATTCATAATATGAATTTGATGAAGTACTATCAACAACGTGATTGTTTGTTACAATATAACCATCCTCACTAATAATTATTCCTGAACCAGTTGCTGTTGCAGTTGAATTTTGAGGTTGACTGTATCCAAAAAATGATCCAATTGAATTTGAAGTTACAGTATAAGAAACTTCTATGCCAACAATTGATGGTAAAATTTTATTTGATGCAAATACAGCTGTATTTGAAAAATTTGATAATGAAACCAAATTTGATGTTGTTCCAGAAGCAGTTTGTGTAGATGTTTGGACTGTTGATGATTGTTTTCCAACTAATTTTTCTTTTATAGATGGAATTCCAAAACATGTTCCTAATACAAGAGAACAACCAACAATACCACTAGCAAATGGTATTAATACTGTTTTTCCAAAACTATTTTGTTTGGTTTGCTTATTTTGTTTGAAATTTGCATTTGAAGTTTTGCTAGAAATCACTTCAAAATTATTATTATTTTCTTCTTCCATAATGAAGACCTCCTTTTTGTTCATTATAAGGATACACAATTATTGTGAAAGTTCTGTGAAAAGCAAGTAAAATTATTTTGTATTTATATTGATATTTTTGTTGAATTATTGTAGAATTGAAATATAAAATTTCATAAAAAAGGTGCAAAAATGAAAGAAAAAGAAGAACAAAGATTAATAAATTTAAAACAATATGAATGTGAATTAAGAAGTAAGGGATATAAATATATATGTGGAATTGACGAGGCAGGAAGAGGACCATTAGCAGGACCTGTAGTTGTTGCAAGTGTTATAATGCCTGAAAATTCTATGATTGAAGGGGTAAATGATTCTAAAAAAGTTTCAGAGAAGAAAAGAGAAAAATTATATGATTTGATTTTATCAGAAGCAATTAGTTATGGAGTTGGAATAATAGGACAAGATGAAATAGATGAAATAAATATATTAAATGCTACAAAAAAAGGATTAACTATATCTTTGCAAGAACTAACTCAAAAACCAGATTTAATAATAGTAGATGCATTAAATAATATAGATACATTAGGAACAAAATATGAATCAATAATAAAAGGTGATGCTAAATGTTATTCTATAGCAGCGGCATCTATTATTGCAAAAGTTACAAGGGATAGAATTATGAGAGAATGGGATAAAGTATATCCACAATATGGTTTTGTAGCACATAAAGGTTATGGAACTGTAGCACATATAAAAGCACTAAAAGAATATGGGGCATGTCCATTACATAGAAAAACATTTATAAAACATTTTATTTAAAAGAGGAGAAAAATATGAAAAAAAATGACAAAGGAATAACAATGTTATCACTTGTAGTTATGCTTGTTGTATTAATGATGTTAGCAACAATTACTATGTATTATGGAAATAGTGCAATGAAAGAAGCAAAATTACAAGATTTAAAAACAAATATGTTGCTAATACAAGCAGCAGTAAAGGGAGATTTAGAAAAATACCATTTTGAAACAAGCAATTTAAGTGATAGTGAAAAAATAAGTAAAAAATCACAATATTTAAAAGGAATACCAATAGAGAATGCAGAAAGTAATATTAAGGTAAAATTTGATGCATTAGCTAATAATACAGAGATTCAATTAAAAACACAAATAAGTGATGATTATCAACAAGTTGGAGGAAAATTTGATTATTACTATTTAGATACAAATACTTTAAGCCAATTAGGCTTAAAAGATGTTCAAAGTAATGATGAAAATGGATATTATATTGTTGCATATAGTATGAATCCAAACTATTCAAATATTGTTGAAGTAATTAATACAAAAGGATATTTAGGAAATTACTCATTAAAGAGAATAGAAGCATTATAATTATTAGAAAGGAAAACTAATGAATATATTAGATATAATTGCAAAAAAACGTGATAAAAATGAATTAACAAAAGAAGAAATAGAATATTTTATAAAAGAATATACTATAGGAAATGTAACTGATTATCAAGCAGCAGCACTTGTTATGGCAATATATATAAATGGAATGAATGAACAAGAAATAACAAATTTAAGTTTAGCAATGGCTCATTCTGGAGAAATATTAGATTTATCCTCATTAGGAGAAAATATTGTAGATAAACATAGTACAGGTGGTGTAGGAGATAAAGTTTCTATTATATTATTACCACTTATTGCATCATTAGGAATACCTGTTGCAAAAATGTCTGGAAGAGGTCTTGGATTCACAGGAGGAACAGTAGATAAAATGGAATCAATTCCAGGATATAAAACAAATGTTGAAATAAGTGATTTTATTTTAAATGTTCAAAAAATTGGAATAAGTATGATAGGACAAACAATGAATTTAGCACCAGCCGACAAAAAATTATATGCATTAAGAGATACAATATCATGTGTTGAAAGTATACCACTTATTGCATCAAGTATTATGAGTAAAAAAATAGCAAGTGGTGCTAATAAGATTGTATTAGATGTTACAGTAGGAAAAGGTGCATTTATGAAAAATAAAGAAGATGCACAAAAATTAGCAGATTTAATGATAAGAATTGGTGAACTTGCAGGAAGAGAAGTAGTATGTGTACTTACCAAAATGGATGAACCACTTGGATATTCAATAGGAAACAATTTAGAAGTAATAGAGGCAATAAAATTTTTAAAAGGATATATGCCTAAAGACTTAAAAGATGTTGTTTTCGAACTTGGCGCTAATATGATAAAATTAGCAGGATTAGGAGAAAATCTTGAAGAAAATAAATTAAAGATTCAAGAAAATATTGTGAATGGAAAAGGATATGAAAAATTTCTTCAAATGGTTCAAAATCAAGGTGGAGATATTTCATATATAAATAATATTGACAAATTTGAAAAATCTAAATATATAATACCTGTAACAAGCTTAAAATCTGGAATAATTTCTGATATAAATGCTGAAGATATTGGAAAAGTTGCATGTTTATTAGGAGCAGGAAGAATAAGAAAAGAAGACAATATAGATTATACTGCAGGGATAGTATTAAATAAAAAAGTAGGAGATTATGTTAAAGAAAATGAAATATTAGCATATATTCATACTAATAATGAAAATGTTATAAATGAAGCAATAGAAAAAATTCAAAATATATGTAAAATATAACTATTGAAAAAGTTATATTTTATGTTATAATAATTATGTATATAAATTAGGAAAGGACAGAGAAAAATGAAAAATAAAGAAAATAAAGTTATAAAAGAAAAAAGTAAATCAGATAAAAAACAAGTAGTATCAAAAATTTTTGCATTTATAATGCTTTTACTTATGGTATTTGCATCATGTTCAACATGTATTTATTATGTTGTTGCAACAATTCAAAAATAATTATGCTAATACATAAGTAATACCTTCAGGAAAGGGTGAAAAAAGTGAAAAATATAGGTGATTTAATCAATACATTTTATGAACAAAATATTTTAGCATATATACAGAGTTTGCAAGAATATCCTATAAAATTTGTATCTTTAATATTAGATATAACAATAGTTGTTTTTCTTGCATATGAATTAATAAAAATTGTAAAAGGCTCTAGGGCATGGCAATTAATAAAAGGTATTGCATTTTTAGTTGTTGCAACAGGTGTAAGTAAATTATTAAATTTATACATATTAAATTATATTTTATCAATGATAATGGATTGGGGAGTAATACTTGTAATAATTATTTTCCAACCAGAAATAAGGAGAGCATTAGAACAATTAGGCGGAAATAATAGGTTTTCAAGATTTTTTGGATTTGATAAAGATATAATAACTAGAACAAAAGAAGATATATATAAAGTAGTAATTGCAGCATTTGAACTTGCAAAAACACATACAGGAGCATTAATTGTAATAGAAAGAGATATTAAACTTAGTGATATTATTACAACAGGAATACCAATGAATTCAGAAGTATCACCTCAATTACTTGTTAATATATTTGTACCCAATACACCATTACATGATGGTGCAGTAGTTATTAGTGAAAATAAAATAGCAGCAGCAGCTTGCATGTTACCACTTGCAAGTGATCAAGATATTGCTAAAGAATTAGGAACAAGACATAGAGCTGGTATTGGAATTTCAAAAGAATCTGATGCACTTGCAATAATTGTTTCAGAAGAAACAGGAAAAGTTTCTGTTGCAAAAGATGGAACATTGATTGCAGATGTAAGAGAAGATGTGTTAAAAAAGATTTTAATAAATAATATTGTTACAAAACGTTTTACAAATATTGAAGAAAAAAAGAATAATAGTAAAAAAGTATTAACTAATATTCGAAATTTCTTTAAAAATAAAAAGAAAAAAGAAAAATAAGTGGCTAGTTGCCACCTTTTCTTTTATTAGAGGGTGAATGAATGAGAAATATAAAATTAACAATAGAATATGATGGAAAGGATTTCAATGGCTGGCAAAAACAGCCAAATAAATTAAATATTCAAGGAACAATAGAACAAGCAATAAAAAGCATAACAGGTGAAGATGTCGAATTAAATGCTTCTGGAAGAACAGATGCAGGAGTACATGCTCTTGGACAAGTAGCTAATTTTAAGACAAATTCACAAATTCCAATTGAAAAATTTGCTATAGCAATAAATTCAAGATTAAAAAAATCTATAGTAATAAAAAAAGCAGAGGAAGTTGATGAAAGATTTCATAGTAGACTAAATTGTAAAAGAAAGACATATAGATATATAATAAATAATTCACCATATGGAACTGCTATATATAGATATTTAGAAACACATATTCCACAAAAACTAAATGTAGAAAAGATGAAAAAAGCAGTTAAATATTTTATAGGAGAACATGATTTTAAAGCATTTAAAGCAAGTGGAACAAGCAGTAAGAGTAGTGTTAGAACAATATATGATGCCAAAATATATCAAAATGGAGATAAAATTTATATTGAATTAACAGGAAATGGTTTTTTATATAATATGGTTAGAATTATTGCTGGAACACTTGTAGAAGTAGGATTAGAAAAAATAGAACCAGAAAAAATTGAAGAAATAATAAAAGAAGGAAAAAGAGAAAATGCAGGAAAAACACTTCCTCCAAATGGTTTATATTTAGTTGATGTTAAATATGAGTAACAAGTGAAAAAGAAATTCATAAGATATATAAATAATATTTATAAAAAATGGAGGTCTTTATGAATTTCTTTTTAATTTTTGCCCTTATATTTTTTACAATAATAGTTGCAATATTTCTTCAAAAATTAGTAAATTCACCAATATTAATTGGATTATTATTCTTTTCAGTATTTATATTAATTTCAGCAATTACTGGAAATACTAATTTTATTATAGTTTCGGTAGTTTTAGGGATAATAGCATTTATATCTGCATTCCTATTTTGTATAGTTTCAAGATGTAATTTCTTTGATAATTGTAATAATAGTAATGATGTTGGTACTGCAAATTTAAATACTACTAATAATAATTGCTCATGTTCATCATCACAACCTTTAACAATTTTAAATAGTGATGGGGAAATAGTAGCAAGAATAAATGGAGACAATGTTACATGTACATCTCAGCAAAATGATAATAATTCTTGTTTGAGAAGTTATAGGCATAGTTAAAAAGACTCAATATTTACTATTGAGTCTTTAAAATTTTATTAGAAATCACAATTGTTTGGAGTTCTTGGATATGGAATAACATCTCTAATATTTTCAATTCCTGTAATATACATTAATAATCTTTCGAAACCAAGTCCGAAACCAGAATGTATATTTGTACCATATTTTCTTAATTCAAGATACCAATATAATGGATCTGTTTCAATTCCCATTTGTTTCATACGTGCAACTAGTTTATCATAATCTTCTTCTCTTTGAGAACCACCCATAATTTCACCAGCACCAGGAACTTCAAGGTCAACAGCAGCAACAGTTTTTCCATCTGGGTTTAATTTCATATAATATGATTTGATATCTTTTGGCCAATTCTTAACAAATACAGGACCATTAAAATATTCTGTAATATATTTTTCGTGTTCTTTTGCTAAATCTTCACCATAATCTGGTTGAAATTCCCATGTTCTATCAGCTTTTTTCAAAATATCTATAACATCTTTGTGGTCAATTCTAACGAAATCAGAATTTAATAATTTTGTTAATTTGTCTTTTAATCCTTTTTCTATAAAATTATCACAGAAATCAATTTCTTCAGGACAATGTTCTAAAACATAATTTACAATATATTTTAAACAATCTTCTTCAATATCCATTAAACCATCTAAATCACAGAAAGATATTTCAGGTTCAATCATCCAAAATTCATTTGCATGTGTTTTTGTATTTGAATTTTCACTTCTTAATGTTGGTCCAAAAGTATAAATTTTTCCAAATGCAGAAGCAAATGTTTCACCATGCAATTGTCCAGAACCTGTTATATATGCTTTTTTACCAAATAAATCTTCTGAGAAATCAACTTTTCCATCTTTTTTTGGTAAATCTTCATCAAGATTTAATGTTGTTAATTTAAACATTTCAGCAGAACCTTCACAATCGGCACAAGTTATTATAGGTGTATGAACATATACATATCCACGTTCTTGAAAATATTGGTGAATTGCAAATGCTGCAATACTTCTAATTCTAAAAACAGCATTAAACGTATTTGTTCTTGGTCTTAAATGTGCAATAGTTCTTAAATATTCAAATGAATGTCTTTTCTTTTGAAGAGGATAATCTGTAGGGCATAGACTTTCAATTTCTATTGATGTTGCTTGAATTTCAAATGGTTGTTTTGCATTTTCTGTTATAACAACATTTCCAGTAACTTTTATAGTTGAGCTTATTGTAAGCTTTGTAATCTCATTAAAATTTGATAAATTATTATTAAAAACAATTTGAACATTTTTAAAAAAAGAACCATCATTTAGTTCTATAAATCCAAATGTTTTTGAATCTCTAATAGTTTTTGTCCATCCTTCAAGTGTAACTTCTTTATTTGCATATTCAGAAGTTTTTCTAAATAAATCTTTTATTGCTACATTAGTCATAAAAATTCCTTCTTTCTATTGTTTGTATGCCCAAATTATACAATATTATATGGAATTTTACAAGTAAAATCACAAAATTTATCGACCAATGATTCGACTAAAAAAAAGTCTTGCATAAAATTAGATTACATTATATAATAGGCATATATAAAATGATGTAATTTGAGAAAAAAGAAAATGTAAAAAATTGAGAAAGTGTGAGTTTTTTTACATATCTATACCTTAGAAAAGGAATGAAGGAAGAATGAATAAAACTAAGAGAAAAATATTTGAAACTTCAATGAAATTATTTGCAGAGAAGGGATATGATGCAACAAGTATTGAAGAAATAACAGCAACAGTAGGAGTTGCAAAAGGAACATTATATTATCATTTTGCTAGCAAAGAAGAAATATTTAACTTTTTAATTGAAGAAGGAATAAAACTATTGCAAAATAGTGTTGATATAAAAACAGCAAAACATAGTAATTATATAGATAAAATAAAAGCAATTGTATTAATACAAATAAAGATAGTAGCAAAATATGAAAATATTATAACAATAATATTAAGTCAATTTTGGGGAACGGAACAAAGAAATAAAAAATGTCAAAACCTTGTATATGAATATATTGGCCAAATTGAAAAAATAGTTCAAGAAGGAATAGAAAAAGGCGAAATAAAAGAAGGAGATACAAGAGCAATAGCATCAGAAATATATGGACTAATTTGTTCTACACTTGTTTATAAAAAAAGAGAAGGTGAAGATATGGATGTAATGCGTTTATATCATGAATATGAAAATACTGTAATAAATGGATTAAGAGTAAAGTAGTATGAAAAATTTTATTACAATGTGCATTTTAGAGAATCAAGAAAGGAAATAGAAAATAAAATGGAAACAAAATCAAGAAAAATGAAATTTACAGATTTAAAAGATATGTTAAACCAAACAGGAGAAGTATATGGAGATAGACCAGCATATATATTTAAAACAGAAGAAAAAGGAAAATTTAGAACAATAACACATAAAGAATTTAGAGAAAATATAAATGCATTAGGAACAACATTAATTCAAATGGGATTAAAAGATAAAAGAATTGCACTTATTTCAGAAAACAGATATGAATGGGAACTTTCATATTTAGCAGTTGCATCAGGTGTTGGTGTAATAGTACCATTAGATAAAGCATTGCCAGATAATGAACTTGAAAGTTTAATACTTCGTTCACAAGTTGAAGCAATAATATATTCATCAAAATATGATGTGATAATGAATACATTAAGAGAAAAGAAGAATACTAATTTAAAATATTTTATTTCAATGGATTTAGAAGAAAATACACAAGGGATTTATGCAGAAAAAGCTTTAGTTGAAAAAGGAAAAAAATTATTAGCAGATGGAAATAAAACATATATAGATGCCAAAATAGATGCTGAAAAAATGGGAATAATGTTATTTACATCTGGTACAACAGCAATGTCAAAAGCTGTAATGTTATCACATAAAAATTTAGTAACAAATGTTATGGATATAATTCAAAGATTTGACTTAACAGATGAAGATAGATTTTTATCATTTTTACCATTACACCATGTATTTGAATGTACAGTTGGATTTTTATATCCAATATCAATTGGTGGATCAATTGCATTTTGTGAAGGTGTAAAACACATGGCAGAAAACATAAAAGAATTTGAAATAACAGCAATGATATCTGTTCCAGCAGTATTTGATATTATCTATAGAAAAGTAATGAAAACTATAGAGAAAAAAGGAAAATTAGCTAATTTAGAAAAAGGAAAGAAAGTTTCTCAATTTTTATTAAAAATGAAAATTGATTTAAGAAAACAATTATTCAAAGAAGTACATGAAAGTTTAGGACCAAAACTAAAATTAGTAGTAACAGGAGGTGCAGCATTAGATCCTGAAACAGAAAAAGGATTTAATGATTTAGGATTTGATGTAGAACAAGGATATGGTTTAACAGAAACAGCACCAGTAATTGCAGCAGAAACACCAAAGTGCAGAAGACTTGGTTCTATAGGAAAGAAATTTCCAAGTGTAGAAGTAAAAATAGATGATCCAGATGAAGAAGGAATAGGAGAATTAATGGCAAAAGGTCCATCTATAATGTTAGGATATTATGAAAATGAAGAAGCAACAAAATCAGCATTAGAATCTGATGGATGGTTCCATACAGGAGATTTAGCAAGAATTGATAAAGATGGATTTATATATATTTCAGGAAGAAAGAAAAGTGTTATAGTATTAAACAATGGAAAAAATGTATTCCCAGAAGAAATTGAAACATTACTAAATAAAGTAGAAGGAATAAAAGAAACATTTGTATTTGAGAAAAAAGAAGATGATGGTGATGTTAAAGTTTGTGTAGAGATTGTATATGATAAAGAATTAATAAAAGAATTATATAATATTGAAGGAGAAGAAAACATAAAAGAATTTTTATGGGATAAAGTAAAAGAAGTAAATAAACTAATGCCAAAATATAAATATGTTAGAGAAATGGTTATAACAGAAGAACCACTAATTAAAACAACAACATTAAAAATTAAAAGACATGAAGAATTGAAAAAAGTATTAGGAAAATAAATATTACAGTAATATTACAAGATGTAAAGAAATGTTACATCTTGTAATATTTTTGTAATAAAAATGTAAACAAAAAATAGGAATAAATGCTTGTAGTTTTACGGAAACTAGTATATAATAAAAAAGAATAATAATTTTAGACGACAGAGAAAGAGGAGGGATTTGCAATGTCAAGGAGATCTAAATCTGGCATAGTAAATGTACGAATGGTAATAACAGAGGAAAAAATATTATCAAATATAGATAAAGTACAAAAATTAATAAATCCAAAAAGCAAAAAGCAAATAGTTCAATTTGAAGATGATACTTATTTTAAAGATCTAATTGAATCTATAAAAGCTTATTTAATAGAATATCCAAAGAAGAAAAACTTCCCAGTAAGTGTATATAAAGCTGCATATGAATTAGTTGAATTTGCAACAAATCAATTTGAAGAAAATACGAAAAAAGTTGAAGAATTAATTCGCCAAAGAGAAGAAAATATTGCATTAGCAGGACAATTAAAAGACTTAATTGAAGCTGTAGAAAACAAAACTGATGATTGGAAAGATAGAATTTCTGAAGCTGAAGAAGAAGGCAAATTTTCAGAAGATGTTATAGATACTTTAAAACTTGTTGGAAAAGATAAAACAAGAAAAAGTCAAAATTACCAAGATGCTATAAAATTATTAAATGCAAGAGTAAATAACTTAGAATCAAATCTTCATATTGAAATAGATATGGAAAGAATTGAAGATAGATCTAAAGCTTTAAGTTATATCGGAATTGAAGTTGCAGAAGCATTGAAAGTAATTCCAAAACCAGTAGATTTGGGTACTGCTGTAAGTGAAGCTGAAAAGGTACAAGAAGAAGTAAAAATTGAAGAAATTTCAGAAGCACAAGAAGCTGAAAAGATTGAAGAGAAGAAAGTAGAAAAAGTTGTAGAAGCTCCAAAAGAAAAAGTTGCTGAGAAAAAGGTTGTTTCACAAGTTGTTGATATTGAAGAAACAAAGCCAATAAGTGAATTAGTTGATATGTATGAAGAAAATAATAAAGCAGAAGAATATGAAAAATCAATTATGTTTGAAAAGAAACCATCTTTATGGCAAAAATTCAAAAAATCAAAATTTGCAAGAGCTATATCATATGTTTTCAAAATTAGAATTAGAATTGAGTTACCAAATGCTTTACCAGAAGGTAGAGGAGAATAAAATAAATACTCTATATTAGTAGTTGAATAGAAGAGAAAAAAACGAATGTATGTTGTAATAGTACATTCGTTTTTTATATTAAATAATATTTTCATATTTGTTTCCATGAAGATATATATCTAAAATTCGTAAATTTTCATCATTATCATCTTTATGAAAAACAATTTCAATATAATCTTTTGGAAGAGCATCTTTTATTAATTCTCCCCATTCAATAATAGAAATTCCAGAATTAAAATATTCATCTCCACCAATTGCATAAAATTCATCAACATCTTCAAGACGATAAACATCAAAATGGAAGATTGAAATATCTTCATTCTTATACTCGTTTACTATAGTAAATGTAGGGCTTGAAATTTCTTTATCAAGGTTAAAATAACTTAAAAAGCCTTCTGTAAATTTTGTTTTTCCAGAACCTAATTCTCCTGTAAGAACAATTATATCACCTATATTCAATTTACTTGCTATTTGTACAGCAAGTTTTTTTGTTTCATTTTCATTATGTGAAATATATCTAATACTTTTCATTTTTCTATCCTTTCAATAGCTATATTTTACAATAATTTATGAAATTTGTAAAGAAGTAACAAATATTGAAAAAGAAAATCATAATATCCAAGAATTGAATAAAAAAATTCACCATTGCCAATAATAGTAATAAAAAGCGCAAGGAGTGGATTTTCTGTGAAAAAATATAAAAATTTGAAGATAGAAGGGGCAATCCTAAATGAAAAGCAATTAGAAGAATATTTAAAAAAGATATCATTACAACATAATATTGGAAAAAAATCAGATAAATTAACATATCCAATACCTCAACTATTGGAAAATTATAATATTATCAAAATAGTATATAATTTATTAAATGAACATATAAAGCTTGGAATAACAATTAATCCAGCAGGAGAATGGATTCTAGATAATTTCTATATTATAGAAGAAGTTATACAACAAATTGAAAAAGAACTAACAATGAAAAAATATGTTAATTTTGTAGGAATACAAAATGGGCAATATGCAGGATTTGCAAGAATATATGTACTTGCATCTGAAATTGTAGCATATACAGATAATATCATAAGAAGTGAATCATTAGAAAAATATTTAACATCATATCAAAATAAAAGAGCATTAAATATGGACGAAATATGGAATATAGGAATTTTTTTACAAATTGCAATTATTCAAAATATAACAGATATCTGTATAAAAATTTATAATAGTCAAGTCCAGAAATATAAAGTTAAAAATATTATAGAAAGATTAGTTGAAAAAAAGGATAGAAATAAATTAGAATTTAAGCCAATATCAATGAATAAACTAGAAAAACAAGATTTTCAAGATATAAACTATTCTTTTATTGAATATATGTCATATTGTTTAAAAAAATATGGAAAAAAAGCATATGGATATTTAAAAATATTAGAAGAAGAAACTGAAAAAGCAGGAATAACAGTACAAGATGCAATTCAAAAAGAACATTTTGATATTGCGATATGTAAAACATCTATGGCTAATTGTATTATAAGTATGAAAAAAATACAAAGAATAAATTTCCTAGAAATATTTGAAAAAATAAATGGAGTTGAAGAAATATTAAATCGAGATCCAACTAACATATATAATAAGATGGAATATAAAACAAAAGAATTATATAGAAACAATATTAAAGAATTAGCCAAACAATCAAATATATCAGAAATATATATATCTAGAAAAATACTAGAACTATGTCAAAGACCAAATTTGAAAGAGAAACAAAAACATATTGGATATTATTTAATTGATGATGGTAGAAAAGAGTTATGTTATGAATTAGGAATAAATGAAAAAAAGCTAAGTTATAATGTAAAAACACAGATATATATTTTAGCTATAATAATATTTACAATTTCAATTTCAGTATTTTTATCGAAAACAGTAGTAAAAGATAATTTAATAAAAACAATAATTACAATATTACTTTTGATATTACCAGTATCAGAATTTGTTGTTCAAACAATAAATAGAATTTTAAGTAAATATGTAAAAAATAAAATTATACCTAAAATGGATTTTTTTGAAGGAATAGATAGTGAAAATAGCACATTTGTTGTAATACCAACTATTATAAAATCAAAAGAAAAAGTAAGAGAATTATTTAGAAAATTAGAAGTCTTTTATTTAGCAAATAAATCGAAAAATATATATTTTGCATTATTAGGAGATTGTTCTGAAAGTGATAAAAAAGAAGAAAAATTTGACAAAGAAGTAATAAATGAAGGTTTATTACAAGTACAATTATTAAATGATAAATATCAAAAAGATACTGAATTTCCAATTTTCCATTTTTTATATAGAGAAAGAGAATTTAACAATTCAGAAGAAAAATATCTTGGATGGGAGAGAAAAAGAGGGCTTTTAATACAATTTAATGAATATATATTAAAACACAGTAAAAATAAATTTAAGATAAATACAATAAATCAAGATATATTACCAAAAATAAAATATGTAATAACATTAGACGCAGATACTGAATTACCACTTAATACAGCTTTTGAATTAGTAGGAGCAATGGCACATATTTTAAACAAACCAGAATTAGATGGAAACAAAAATATTGTAAAAAAAGGACATGCACTTTTACAGCCAAGAGTAGGCGTAAATTTGAATGATAGTAATAAAAATGTATTTACAAAAATATTTGCTGGTGCAGGTGGAATTGACAATTATACAAATGCAATTTCAGATGTATATCAAGATAATTTTGATGAAGGAATTTTTACAGGAAAAGGAATTTATGATTTAGAAATATTTTCAAAAGTTTTAACAAATGAGATACCAGAAAATACAGTCTTAAGTCATGATTTATTAGAAGGTTGTTATTTAAGATGTGGACTTGCATCAGATATAATTTTTTTAGATGGATATCCAGCAAAATATTTAAGCTTTATGAATAGACTTTCACGTTGGATTAGAGGAGATTGGCAGATAAAAAAATGGCTAAAAAGTAAATTAAATACACTTTCAAAATTTAAAATTTTAGATAATTTAAGAAGAAGTCTAATTGAAATTTCAGTAATAATTTTATTAATATGGAATTTACTATTTTTAAATAAGAATAAAACACTTTCATTAATAAGTTTAGGAATTATAATTTATCCATTTATATTAGAATTTTTTTCAAAAATTTTTTCTATTAGAGAAGGAGAAAAAAAGCAAAAAACATTTAATCCTCAAATAGATGGAATAAAAGGAACTATTTATAGAGCAATTATAACATTAGGCTGTTTACCATATAAAGCATATGTCTCAAGCAAAGCAATATTCAAAACATTATATAGATTAATGATTTCACATAAAAACATGTTAGAATGGACTACATCTGAAGAAGCAGAAAAGCAAACAAGAACAGATTTAAAAACATATTATGACACAATGTTTGTAAATGTAATTTTTGGAATAATCACAATATATGTATCATGTTTGTATTTTAATTTATTTACATTAATTCTTGGATTATTGTGGATAATTACACCATATATAATGTGTAAAATTAGTGAAATAAATGAAGAAAAACAAATTGAAATAAGTGAAGATGATAAGAAATATTTAAAAGATATTGCTCAAAAAACATGGCAATTTTTTAAAGATTATATAACAGAAGAAAATAATTATTTAATGCCAGATAATTATCAAGAAGATAGAAGAAATATTTTAGTAAATAGAACATCTTCAACAAATATTGGATTATCTCTGTTAGCAGTAATTTCAAGTTATGATATGGGATTTGAAAAAAATGAGGATATTATAAATTTATTGGAAAAAATAATAAATACAGTGTATGAATTACCAAAATGGAATGGACATTTATTCAATTGGTATAATGTAAAAACAAAAAAGCCATTATATCCTAAATATGTATCAACAGTTGATAGTGGAAATCTAATAGGGTATTTATATACTACAAAATCATTTTTAGAAGAAAATATTGAATTTGATAAAGAAAAAATAAGTAATATGATTGAAAAGATAAATTATATTATTGAGCAAACAAATTTCAAGGTATTATATAATAATGAACAAAGAGTGTTTTCAATAGGATTTAATGTAGAAGAAAATAAATTAACAGATTCATATTATGATTTATTAGCATCTGAAGCAAGGCAAGCAAGTTTTGTAGCAATTGCCAAAAAAGATATTTCGCCAAAACATTGGGGAAACTTAAGTAGAACATTAACAGTGTTAAAAAAATACAAGGGATTGGTATCTTGGTCTGGAACAGCATTTGAATATTTAATGCCAAATATAAATATGAAAAGATATAAGGGAAGTTTATTAGATGAATCTAGTAAATTTGCAATAATGAATCAACTAGAATATAGTCAAAAAGTAGGAATACCATGGGGAATGTCTGAAGCGGCATTTAATTTAAAAGATTTGCAAGGAAATTATCAATATAAAGCATTTGGAATTCCATGGTTAGGGCTAAAAAGAGGATTAGAAGATGATATTGTAATTTCAAGTTATGGAACTATATTAGCAATTTCAGATGTTCCAAATGAAGTTGTTCAAAATTTAAAAATATTAGAAAAAGAAGGAATGAAAGGAAAATATGGCTTTTATGAATCAATAGATTATACACCTGAAAGATTAGAAAAAGGAAAAAAATCTGAACCAGTAAAAACATATATGGCACATCATCAAGCATTAATACTACTTTCATTAAATAATTACTTCAATAATCAGATATTCCAGAAAAGATTTTCACAAAATGCAGAGATAGAGGCAGTAAATATATTATTACAAGAAAGAATGCCTGAAACATTTATAATAACAAAGGAAAATAAACAAAAGCCAGAAAAAATTAAATATAAAGATTATGAAAATTATAGTGTTAGACGATATAACAAAATTGATAATAGAATTATAAGAGGAAATTTAATAGGAAATGAAAAATATACAATTGCAATAAATCAAAATGGAGAAGGAGTAAGTAAATTTGGAGATAATTATATAAATAGATATAAAAGAACAGCAGATTATCCACAAGGAATTTTTATATGTGTTAAAGATGTAAAAAATAATGAAATAGAATATATGACAGGAAACAAAAATTGTAATAAATATGTTATAAATTTTGCACCAGATAAAAGTCAATTTGAAAAAGAAAAAAATCAATTAAAAAGTAGATTGTCAATTATAACAGATGCAAATGAGCCTGTTGAAATAAGAAGAGTTGAATTAGAAAACTTATCACAAGAAGAAAAAATATTAGAGGTTGTATGTTATTTTGAGCCAGTACTTTCAAGAAAAGAACAAGATTATGCACATCAAGCTTTTAATAATTTATTTTTAGAATATGAATATGATGATGTGAATGATACAATGGTTGTCAAAAGAAGAAAAAGAGGAAAAAATGAACAAAATTTATATTTAATTGCAAAATTACAAACAGATATAGAAAAAATTGGTGAAACAGAATATGAAATAAGTAAAGAAAAATTTATAGGAAGAAATAATTTAGATATACCAGAGGCAATAAGAAATTCAATCCCATTATCAAAGAAGATAGGACTTACAACTGAAGGAATTGTAGCTTTAAAAAATACAATAAAAATATTACCAGAATCAAAAGGATATATAGATTTTTTAATATCTGTAGAATATGAAAAAGAAATGGCAGAAAAAAATATTAATAAATATAGTATTACAGAAAATGTTACAAAAGAATTTGAAATAGTAAGAGCAAAAACAGATGCAGAATTAAGATATTTAGAAATGAAAGGTAGAAATATTGATATATATCAAACAATAGCATCATATATAATATTTGACACACCATTTCATAAAAAAATCAAAAATAAATCTTGCCAATATAATCAATGTGATTTATGGAAATATGGTATTTCAGGAGATTTGCCAATAATCACAATAACTATAAAATATTTGAATGATGTATATGTAATAAAAGAAGTTTTAAAAATGTATGAATATCTCCGTACTAAGAATTTAAAGACAGAATTAGTAATTATAGATGAAGAAAAATATAGTTATGAAAATTATCTAAAAAATGAAATAGAAAATGCTATTCAAAATAGTCAATTAGCATATTTGAAAAATATATTTGGAGGTATATTTACTTTATCAAGAGCAGAAATGAATCAACAAGATTTAGAAATGATAAAATTTATATCAATTTTTGTTATTGATGCACATCTAGGAAACTTAGAAAATATTATTAAAGACAAGGAAACAGAAATAATTGATAATTATAAAATTGTAGAACAAAATATGATTTCTGAAAACATTGAAGATGATTCAAATGAAATTGATTTATTAGCAAATACTGATGAATTAAAGTATTATAATGGATATGGAGCATTTTCAAAAGATGGAAAAGAGTATATTATAAAAATTAATAAAAATCAAAAAACACCAACAACATGGAGTCATATTATTGCAAATGAAAAGTTTGGAACATGTGTTACAGAATCTAATGGAGGATATACTTGGTATAAAAATAGTAGGTTAAATAGAGTATCGAGCTGGGATAATAGTATCATAATAAATATTCCATCAGAAATAATTTATTTACAAGATGAAGAAAATGGAAAGACATGGACACCAACAGCAATGGTAAAACCTGATGATAAAAATTATAACACGATTTTCGGATTTGGATATGCAAAATTTGTTCATTGTAGTGATAATATAATGCAAGAATTAGAAGTATATGTGCCAATAAATGAATCTGCAAAAATAAATGTTTTAACATTAACAAATAATGCTCCAAAAAAGAAAAAAATAAGAATTATTTATTATATAAAACCAGTAATAGGTGAAGATGAGATAAAATCTGATGGAAAAATATCTTTAGAATATAAAGAAAATAATAATATGATTATAGCAAGGAAAATATACAATTCAGATGAATTAAATAATATTGTTTATATATCTAGTAGCGAAAAAATAAAATCATATACAGGAGATAAAACAAAATTTTTAGGAGACGGAGGATTAGAAAATCCTGATGTTTTAAAAACAATTAGGTTAGATAATAATGATGCATTAGGTAAAAAAACATGTATTGCAATAGAATTAAATGTTGAAATTGAAAGTTTTTCTAATAAAAAAGTCTCAATAATTTTAGGAGCAGAAGAAAATGTTGATATTGCAACAGATGTAGCATATAGATATTCAAATCTTCAAAATTGTAAAACAGAATTACAAAATGTAAAAAATAAATGGAATGAACTATTAGGAAAAGTAAAAGTAAATACACCATATGAATCACTTAATATAATATTAAATGGATGGACTATGTATCAAACAATATCAAGTAGAATTCTAGGAAAAACAGGATTTTACCAATCTGGTGGAGCTTATGGATTTAGAGATCAACTTCAAGATGCTTTTTCAACAAGATATATAGATTCGCAAATATTGTATAATCAAATATTAAAGCATAGTAGACATCAATTCATAGAAGGAGATGTAGAACATTGGTGGCATGATGAAAATGATAGAGGAATAAGAACAAGATTTTCAGATGATTTATTATGGCTCCCATATGCAGTTATTAAATATATAAATTTCACTGGAGATTATGAAATATTAAATAAAAAGACAACATATCTGCAAGGTGAAGAATTAAAAGAAAATGAAAACGAAAAATATAATAAATATATTTCTAGTAATATTGAAGAAAGTATATATGAACATTGCAAAAAAGCAATAAAAAGAGCATGTAATTTTGGTGAAAATGGATTGCCTAAAATAGGAATTGGAGATTGGAATGATGGTTTTAGTAATATAGGAACAGAAGGAAAAGGTGAGAGTGTATGGCTGGGATTTTTCTTGTATATAATTTTAAAGGAATTCTCAAAGTTAATAAAACAATGTAAACAAGAAGAAATAGAGACAAGTAATTGGTATGAAAATATTGCAGAAAAACTAAAAGAAAACTTGAATGAAAATGCATGGGATGGAAAATGGTATAAAAGAGCTTTTGCAGATAATGGTGATATATATGGAAGTATGGAAAATGAAGAATGTAAAATAGATAGTATAGCACAAAGTTGGAGTGTTATATCTGGTGCTGGAGATATAGAGAAAAAAGAAAGTGCAATGAAGAGTTTAGAAAATCATTTGGTAGATAATGAAAATGGATTAATAAAATTGCTAGATCCGGCATTTGATAAAAGTAAATTAGAACCAGGATATATAAAATCATATATACCAGGTGTTAGAGAAAATGGTGGACAATATACTCATGCAGCTGTATGGTCAATTATAGCAGAAGCAATATTAGGTGATGGAAATAAAGCTGTTGAATGGTATAAAATGATAAATCCAATAGAACATTCAAGAACTAAAAAGGAAGCAAATAGATATAAAGTTGAACCATATGTAATGCCAGCAGATATATATGGAAACCAAAATTTACTTGGACAAGGAGGTTGGACTTGGTATACAGGTTCTAGTGGATGGTATTATACTGCAGGAATTGAATATATATTAGGTTTAAAAATATATCATAATGTTTTGAGTATAAATCCATGTATTCAAAAAGAATGGGATGGATATAGCATACAATTTAAATATAAAGAGAGTATTTATAATATAAATGTAAAAAATATTTCAAAAGTGTGTACAGGTGTAAAAATGGTTGAATTAAATGGAATTGAAATTGAAAATAAAATTTTATTAGATGGTTCTGGAAAAATTTTTAATGTAGAGGTAAAAATGTAATTATAAGTAAAACTTATAATGCTTATAAATAATTGTAATTGTAGCTTATATTGACAAAATAAGTAAATACAAGTATAATAAATTATGTAAAGGACAAGTCCTTTATCCACTGTAAAAAGTGGAACGTAATATTCATTCATGTATGGAGGAAAAAAACATGACTAAGGTTCTTTGGCTGAGCCGCCACATTATGTCCGCAGAGCAGGTTGCAGATCTGAAACGGATCTATGGCAACGACATCGTGGTGAAGAGCGCAGACATGACCGTCAGCTCTTGGCGTGATGTTGTGGATGCAGGTGCAGACTGCGATATTCTTGCAGTTGTTCTGCCGCCTGCTATCCTGGCCGACCTGACCAACCCTCGGAACAACAGCAAACCTGTTATCCGAGCTAAGGCCAATCGCGTGGCGACTGGCAAGACCATCGTCAACCCTGCCACTGGCAAAGAGGAAGCGGAATACTGCTTCCAGCATGCTGGCTGGGAACAGGTGATCAAGGTTGAAGTTGTGACCAAACAGCTTTAAGCTTTGAGCCAAACAGATAGAAACTACATTGGAGTTTCTATCTGTTTTTTTGTATAATAATAATTATTTTTTTTATTATACATGAAAAATTCATAAAAGTATGATAAAATGTAAATGAAAAATAAAAAAAGGAGAAAAGCATATGGCATATATAGAATTTAAAAATATTGTCAAAGAATACAAGATGGGAGAAGTAACAATAAAAGCATTAAATAACACAAACTTTGAAATAGAAAAAGGAGAACTTGTAGTAATAGTAGGCCCATCAGGAGCAGGAAAAACAACAACATTAAATATATTGGGAGGAATGGATAAAGCAACATCAGGAGAAGTAATAGTTGATGGAAAAGAAATTACAAAATTAAATGATAAAAAACTAATTGAATATAGGAGAAATGACATAGGATTTGTATTTCAATTCTATAATTTAGTACAAAACCTAACAGCTAAGGAAAATGTAGAACTAGCAACTCAGATATGTTCAGATGCTTTAGATGTAAATGAAATATTAGAAAAAGTAGGATTATCAGATAGAAAAGATAACTTTCCAGCACAATTATCAGGAGGAGAGCAACAAAGAGTAGCAATAGCAAGAGCAATTGCAAAAAATCCCAAACTATTATTATGTGATGAGCCAACAGGAGCATTAGACTATAAGACAGGAAAAAGTATTTTAAAACTATTACAAGAAATGGCAAGAAAAGAAAAAATGACAGTTGCAATAATTACACACAATGGAGCAATAGCACCAATGGCAGATAAAGTAATACATTTCAAAAATGGAACAGCAGAAAAAATTGAAATAAATGACAATCCAATATCTATTGATGAAATAGAATGGTAATGCAACTGGTGAAAAAAATAATTGAAATTTTGACTAAGTAAAAAATTCAACTATTTTACAACTAGAAATGTACCTTTAGGAAGGAATGAAATAAAAATGAAAAAATCATTGATAAAAAATAGTTTTAAAGAAATAAGTAAAACCAAAAGACGTTTTCTTTCAATTTTAATAATGGCATTTCTTGGAGTGGGATTTTATTCAGGACTTGTAGCATGTAGTCCAGATATGCAAGACAGCTTAGATAAATATGTAGATAAAAGTAATATGTATGACATTGATGTTATATCAACATTAGGATTAACAGATGAAGATATAAAGGCAATAAAAGAAACAGATGGTGTAGAAAATGCTTATGGAATACAATCAAAAGACACATTTATAAATTTAAATGATAAAGAAAGTATATGTAAAGTAATAGAATATAATGAAAATATAAATAAACCAGAAGTTATTTATGGAAGATTACCAGAAAATTCAGATGAATGTTTATTAGATGAAAAGTATTCATATTTTGGAAGTTCAGAAGAAAATATAGGAAAAATAATAAAAATAGAAAATGAAGACTTAGATGAAAATGATAATCCAATATTTACACAAAAAGAACTAAAAATTGTAGGAATAGTAGATTCACCATTATATATATCAAGTGAAAGAGGCTCATCATCACTTGGAAGTGGAAGTATATCATTATACATATATTGTAAAGAAGATGTAATAAATTTAGATTATTATACAGAAATTGCAGTACAAGTAAAAGGTGCAAAAGAACTTGTAACAAATAGTGATGAATATTTAGCAGTTGTAAATCCAGTTATTCAAAAAATAGAAATGATAAAAGAAGAAAGACAAGAAGCTAGATATAACTCATTAGTAAATGATGCAAATAAAAAAATTGATGATGCACAAAAAGAATATGATGATAAAAAAGCAGAAGCAGACCAAGAACTAGCAGATGCTGAGCAAAAGATAAATGATGCAAAAAGTGAATTAGACAATTCAGAAAATAAGTTAAATAAATCAGAAAAAGAATTAAATCAGAAAGAAAAAGAAGTAGCTAAACAATTTGAAACAGCAGAACAGCAAATAGAACAATATGAAAACCAAATAAATGCAATGATCGCACAAATAGGAATGGAAACACCTGAAATAACTGCTCAAAAGGAACAAATTCAAAAACAAAAAAAAGAACTTGAAACACAAAAAAATACAGCAAACAATCAAATAGCAAGTGGAAGAAAAGAAATTGAAGATGGAAGAAAAAAGATTAAAGATGCTAGAAAAGAACTTGAAGAAAATGAACAAGAATATAATGACAAAAAAGCAGAAGCAGAAGAAAAATTAGCAGATGCACAAAGCAAAATAGATGATGCAAGAGCAGATATTACCAAAATAGAAAAGGCCAAATGGTACATACAAGATAGAACAGATAATACAGGATATTCAAATATATTTGATGCAATAAAGACAATGAAAAACATTTCAAAAATATTTCCAGTAATATTCTATTTAGTAGCAATACTAATAAGTTTGACATCTATGACAAGAATGATAGAAGAAGAAAGAATAGAAATAGGAACACTAAAGGCATTAGGATATACAAATTTACAAATAATTTCAAAATATATTTTATATGCATTTTTAGCATGTATAATAGGTGGATTTTTAGGAATGACACTATGCTTCTATATATTACCTAAAATTGTATGGACATTATATTCAATGGTATATACAATGCCACATTTTTATATGACATATAGATTGTCAATTGGATTAATGGGAATATTAATTGCATTTATATGTATAGGTGGTGCGACATTAATAGTAGCATATAGAGAATTAAAAGAAATGCCATCTGTATTAATGAGACCTAAAGCACCAAAAAATGGAAAAAGAATTTTTATGGAAAGAATTACTTTTTTATGGAAAAGATTTAATTTTTCACAAAAAGTAACAATAAGGAATATATTTAGATATAAAAAGAGAGCATTAATAACAATAATAGGAATTGCAGGGTGCACAGGACTTATGTTAGCTGGATTTGGAATAAGAGATTCTGTTATAGATATACCAAATTTACAATTTGGAGAAGTATTTAAATATGATACATCAATAACATTATCAAATACAGATGGATTAAAACAAATTAATGAATATTTACAAAATAATGATAATGTTGAAATTTCAAAAGAATTATATGCAAGTTCAGTAACAGTAAGTAATGATAAATTAAATTATAGTGTAACAGTATTTGTTCCAAATACATCAGAAAAATTTAATGAAGTTTGTAATTTAAAAGATGCAAAAACAGGAGAAAACTTAGAGATTTCTAATGAGGGAGTTATTATTACAGATAAATTAGCAGATGAATTTGGAATAAAAAAAGATGATGAAATAACAATAAAAAGTAGTGATGATATAGAATATAAATTTAAGGTTGTAGGAGTAACTAAAAACTATGTTGATCATTATATTATTATTTCAAAAGAATTATATGAATCAAAAGTTGGAAAATATAAAACAAATATGATTTGGGTTAATTTGAAAACAGATGATAAAGATATTCAAAGTAAAATATTTGAGGATATTTTGAATTTTGAGGGAGTAGCTTCAGTATCTGTAATGTCAACTTTTGTAAAAGCAATTAGTGATATGTTAAATACAATGAATTATGTTGTAGTTGTATTAATTGTTACTTCTGCAATGCTGGATTTTGTTGTATTATATAATTTAGCAAATATAAATATTGGAGAAAGACAAAGAGAAATTGCTACACTTAAAGTTTTAGGATTTTATGATAAAGAAGTGGATAATTATATAAATAAAGAAAATGTTATATTTACAATCATAGGAATTGCGCTTGGATTAGTTTTTGGAACATTTTTAACATCTGCAATTATTTCAAGTATAGAAATAGATAGGTTGAGATTTACAAGAAATATTTTAGCATCAAGTTATATATGGTCAGCTCTAATAACTGCAAGTTTCTCATTTATAGTAAATAAAATTATACATTTTATCTTGAAAAAGATAGACATGATTGAAAGTTTGAAAAGTGTAGAGTAATAGAAGAAGGATGGATATGTAAATATTCATCTTTTTTTGAGTAAAAGGTTTACAAAAAAATATATTATTGTTATAATTTATTTATACAAATGAAAGGGGAAAGAAAAATGAAGATAAAAAAGATATGTATAATAGCATTAATAATTGTATTAATTAGTAGTTTGGCAACTAGTTGTTTTGCAGTAACAGAAGCAACAGAGGCTACAAATAATAGTAAAATTACAAAAGAGCAATTAAATGAAAAATTTCAGGAATTAAAAGATAATGATTCAGAAATAGAAAAGATTGTTACTGGAGATAATGTAATAGAGGTAATTAAAAATAATGATAAATATGAAATTGAATATGAAATAGAAGAAGATAAAGTAACATTTTCTATTGAAGCAGAAGTAAAACAAGGAATGAGTTGGGAAGAATATACTAAACTTTTTGGAGATAGTACAGGTGATGCTAGTGATGGAAATATTGAAGATGGTCTTGCCATGGGATATTATGCAGTAGCCAATATTTTAGGGGCTGAATATAAATCTGCAGCTTGGTATTATACACTTACAAGAATTGAAGGGTATAAAGGGAAATATGCCAAAAGTGATAAATGGATAATAATGAAAGATGCAGAAGGGGTTACAGAAATAAAGACTGATAGTTCGGAAGAAAAAGTTCTTAACACTAAAGATTTTGCAAATAGAACAATGGAATATTTTAATTCTATTTATAAAGATGATACATATACATATGAGGATTCAAATCATTGTAATACGTATAAAAGTATAACAGAAAAGAAAGAGAAAACAGATACATCTTGTAAATTAATAGAAAAAATAATAATTAATACAAATGCAGATTTTTCGAAATTAAAGGTAGATATGGATTCAGTTTTGGACAATGGTGTAACAGAAGAAAATGCAGATTATGTATATACATTAAAAGTAGGTCAAAAAATAAAATTTGAAACAAGTCAAAAATATTCTGGATATAGTTGTGTTGGAACAGGAATAGAACTTTCAGAAGATAAAAACGAACTTATTGCAACAGAAGTTGGAACAGCAAAAGGAAATATTACATTTGGAAATATAACGAAATCATTTTATATTACAGTTGAAGAAAATACAAATAATGAACAATTAGAAGATATTACAATAAAAATAGATTCAGATGATTCAAAAATAGAAGACACAAAAATTCCAACAACAGAAACAACATCAAAAACTGAAACAGTAAAAAATAACTCAGACAGTACAACAGCCAAAACAGAATTACCAAAAACAGGAATTAATACAATAGTTTATATAACAATGGCAATTGTAGGAATAGTAGTTGTATCATTTATTATATTAAATAAAAAATATAAAGATATAAAATAAAAAGTAAAAGGATATTTTTATAAAGAAAAAAACTTTATAAAATATCCTTTTTATTTAAAAAAATTAATATATATAAAATAAAAAGCAATAACTCCCTTGTCAAATAAGGAAAAAAGAGATATAATATAACATCATGGAAAAAGAAAAGATACCATTTGAAAGGAAATACTATAATCATGCTAGTAAATGAGAAAATAAAAGAAGAGTTATATGAAAATGCAGGAGATATAAGAGTACAAAAAGCAAGACTATATGCAAAAACAGGAAAAGTAGAAATAGCAAAAATAAATTATACAAATAAAGACAATTTTGAAATAACAGGAAAAGTAACAGGTCAAGAAATATATAGAACAAATGTAACAGTAGAAAGTGGAGAAATAAGTGACATAACATGTGAATGTCAAGATTATAGAGAAAGATATGCCGCATGCAAACATATAATAGCAACAGTAATGGAATTTGATGAAAATCAAAAATATGAAAACATGTTATTAAAAGATAAATCAACATTAGATATAAATAAAAAGATCAGAGCAAATGCAAAATATAGAAGTTTTACACAAATTGTAAATGAATTATATGAAGAAGAAATGCATGAAGCAGAAGAAAAAAAGGCAGAAGAATCAAATGGAAAAATCAAAATAGAACCAAGATTAATATATGACAAATATTATTCATTGTTAAAAATGGATTTTAAAATTGGTGATAAAAGAATGTATAAAATAAAAAATTTAGTTGAATTTTTTGAGAGAATGCAAAAAGCAGAAAAATTCAAATATGGAAATAATTTAGAATTTATACATACAAAAGAAGCATTTGCAGAAGAAGATCAGCCAATCTTGGAGTTTATTTTAAAACATGCAGAAACAATAAATTTTGTAAATTCAAACTCAAATTCCAATTATAGATATTATGGAAAAGCATTAGACGAAACATGTATATCTGTAAGCCAAACAACACTTGATGAGATATTTGAATTATTTAAAAATAAAGAAATTGATTTCAAATCAGATGCAGGAGAAAGTACAATAAAAATTATTGAAGAAGATCCAAAATTGTATTTTCAAGTAAAGAAAATAAGTGATGAAGAATATAAAATAATATTAAATAATAATATAAATTTAACAAGAGATTTTAGTGTATTTGAAGGAAAAAACAATAAATATGTATTATTAAAACGAACATTATATAAATGTAGTAAAAATTATGAGAACTCAGTGATGAAGCTGTTATGTATATTTAAAGAAAATTATTTAACAGAAATATCATTTGGAAAAGAACAATTACCAGAACTATTTTCGGTAATTATTCCAAGACTAAAAAATAACATAGAATACCAAGAAATTGAAGAACAAGACATTGAAAAATATAGACCTAAAAAATTAGGTGTAAAAATGTTTCTGGACTTTGATGAAAATGATAGAATTTTGGCTGAAATAAAATTCTGTTATGGAGAAACAGAATTCAATCCATTACAACCCAAAATTGATTCAAAATATCCAAGAGATATGATTGCTGAAAACAAGGCTGTAAACATGTTAAGAAAAACAGGATTTATGTTTTATGAAGCTAAAGGATGCTTCATATTACCAGAAGAAGAGAAAATTTATAATTTTTTATCAAATGAGATAGATACATATATGCAAGTGTTTGAATTAATGGTAACAGATAATTTTAAGACAAAACAAATAAAACAACCTAAAATTGGAAGTATAGGAATAAAAGTTGAAAACAATTTATTAATAATAGATTTAGAAAAATTAAATATAGATCCAAAAGAACTTGAAGAAATAATGCAAAGATATAAATTAAAGAAAAAATATTATAAACTAAAAGATGGAAGTTTTATAAATCTTGAAGAAAATCAAGACTTGGAATTTATAGACAAAATGATGTCTGGAATGGATATAAATTATAAACAACTTGAAAATGGTGAAATAAAAATTCCTGTAAACAGAACATTATATTTAAACCAATTATTAAAAACAGTAACAGATACACAAATAGTAAGAAATGGTGAATATAAGAAAATAGTAAATGAACTAGATAAAGAAAATGGAGATGCAGATATTCAAATTCCAGCAGTCGTAGAAAATACATTAAGATATTATCAAAAGACAGGATATAAGTGGTTAAAAACGTTAGATAATTATAAATTTGGAGGAATACTTGCAGATGATATGGGATTAGGAAAAACAGTACAAATGCTTTCTATTGTGGCAGGATATGTAGAACAAGAAAGCCAAAGAAGAACATCAATTGTTATATGTCCAAGTTCATTAACACTAAACTGGCAAAATGAAGCTCAAAAATTCACAAATGGATTACAAACATTAGTAATTAGAGGAAATGCAGAAGAAAGAAGAGAATTGATTCAAAAAATTGATAATTACGATATTATAATAACATCATATGATTTATTAAAAAGAGATATAGATGTATATAAAGAAAGAAAATATCAATTTAGATTTGCAATAACAGATGAAGCACAATATTTAAAAAATAGTAATACTCAAAATGCTAAAGCAGTAAAAGAGATTATGGCAGATACTAAATATGCTCTAACAGGAACTCCAATTGAAAACTCGTTAGCAGAATTATGGTCAATATTTGATTTTATAATGCCAGGCTATTTATTTTCATATAAAAAGTTTAAGACAGAATATGAAACTCCAATAGTAAGAGAAAATGATGCAAGAGCAATGAAAAAATTAAAAATGTTAATAGAGCCATTTGTATTAAGAAGAACCAAAAAACAAGTATTAACAGAGCTTCCAGAGAAAACAATAACAGTGTTAAATAATCAAATGAAAGATGAACAAGAAAAAATATATTTAACATATTTAGCGCAAGCAAAGCAAGAAGTTGCAGAAACAATTCAAATGAATGGAATTGAAAGAAGTCATATCCAAGTATTAGCAGCGCTTACAAGATTAAGACAAATATGTTGTCATCCAAGTTTATTTATAAAAGATTATAAAGATGGAAGTAGTAAATTAGATCAGTGTATGGAAATAATAAATGATGCAGTAGAATCTGGACATAAAATTTTACTATTCTCTGGTTATACATCAATGTTCGATTTAATTGAAAAAGAGTTTGAAAAAAATAATATAAAATATTTTAAATTAACAGGTGCAACAAAAGTTGATGAAAGAATTAAGATGGTAGATGAATTTAATGAAAATAAAGATATAAAAGTATTTTTAATTTCATTAAAAGCAGGTGGAACTGGACTAAACTTAACAGGAGCAGATATGGTTATACATTATGATCCATGGTGGAATGCATCTGCAGAAAATCAGGCAACAGACAGAGCATATAGAATAGGACAAAAAAATAATGTTCAAGTATATAAATTAATTACCAAAAACTCTATAGAAGAAAAAATTTATGAATTACAACAAAAGAAATCACAACTAATTGACAATATGCTTGATACTAAAACATCATTTATTAGCAAACTTTCGAAAGAAGATATTATGAAATTATTTGAATAGAAACTTGTAGTCAACTAAAATGAATAGATACAGAAGAAATGTGAAAATTTTGTGAAAATTAGCACTCTACTATTGACTTTGCTAAAATAAGAGGTATAATAGATAATGTAAATAGAAATTAACCAAACAGTTAATAATATTTATATGTGTACCGAAAAAGGTGTCAACACATAAAATTATAAGGAGGTAATGAATTATGATGATGATACCAGCTAGAAGAAATGGAAATGGATTAGATATTTTTGATGAGGTTTTCACTGACCCATTCTTTGGAGAAAAAGAAAATAAAATAATGAAAACAGACTTAAAAGAAAAAGATGGAAAATATATGTTAGAAATTGATGTTCCAGGATATGACAAAGAAGACATCAAGATAGAATTACAAGATGGATATTTAACAGTATCTGCGGAAAAAAATGAAGAAAAAGAAGATAAACATGCTAAATATTTAAAGAGAGAAAGATTTACTGGAATGTGTTCAAGAAGCTATTATGTTGGAGACAACTTAAAAGAAGAAGATATAAAAGCAAACTTCAAGAACGGAATCTTAACAATAGAATTCCCTAAAGAAGTAGAGAAAAAAGTCGAAGAAAAGAAATATATTCCAATAGGAGAATAAAAAAATAGACTCACAAATAAAATGTGAGTCTTTTAATTTTTTATATAATCTGGAAAGTAGCTAATCCGTAAAGAGTTCTAAAATTTGACAACAGTAAATAAATATGTTATAATAAAACCTGTTAAATTTATAAAAACGAGGTAAAAAATGAAAACCAAACAATTAATAATAACAATACTAATGATAACATTTGTAACAATGATAACAACAAAAGTAGAAGCAACAGAAAATGATGAACAAGTAGAACAAACACAAAATATAGAAAACATAGAAAAAGACAAACAATATAATTTAACAAAGGAAGTTAAAGTAAAAACATTACCATTGATTTTTGCAATAGAAAAAGAAACAATACCAAGTGGAAATATTAGAGTAACAGATATTCTAAATGATTGGTGCAAAATAGAAAATGAAGGAAAAAGTGGTTGGATAAGAATTAATACAATAAAAACATCAGTTAAACAAGATAATAATCAAGAAGAAGCCAAAAAAGAAGAAAATTTAAATACTGAAGGAAACAACAATCAAGAACAAACAAATTCTTCTAACGAAGAAGAAAGCAATCAAAATCAACAAGAAAATAAAACAGAAGAAGTAACGGAAATAAGTAAAACAGGATATGTAAAAGCAGATGGCTTAAATATAAGAAAAGAACCAACAACATCAAGTGAAGCAATACATAGTTTAAGTTTTAATTCAAAAGTAAAAATAACTGGAGAAATAGATGGATGGTATAGAATTGATTATAATGATCAAATTGGATATGTATCACAAAAATATGTATCAGATACAAAATTACCAGAAACAACAGCCAGAGGTGGATATGACAGAACAACTGCTTTTTCAGAAGAAAATACAGTTGCTAATCAAGAAGCAGTAGAAGAAAATCAAGTTGAAACGGAAGAAGAACAGGAAGAAGAAAGCACAGCAAGTGCAACAAGTTCTGAAGGAAATGATGTTGTAGAATTTGCAAAAAAATATTTAGGATATAAATATGTAGCAGGAGGTTCATCACCATCAACAGGATTTGACTGTTCAGGATTTACAACATATGTATTTAGAAATTTTGGAGTATCATTAAATAGATCATCAAAAGATCAAATAAAAAATGGTACAGCAGTAAGTAAATCAAATTTACAACCTGGAGATATAGTAATTTTCAAGAATCAAGGAAAGACAGCAATAGGGCATGTTGGAATTTACATAGGAAGTGGTAACTTTATACATGCGGCAAATAAAAAAGAAGGGGTTGTAATAACAGCATTATCATCAAGCTATTATTCACAAAGATATGTTGGGGCAAGGAGAGTAATTTAATTGAATAGACCAATTTTTATTATATTAATTGGTTATATAATAGGTATATTATGGGGACTATACTTAAAAATAAGTATAGTCTTTTTTTATATATTTTTATTAATTTTATATTATATATCCAATATTTCAAAATTTAAAAAGAAAAAATTTTTTCATTATATCAAGATATTAATAAAATTTAATGTTTTATTATTAATAATTATTTCATCATTAATTTCTAATATTATAATCAAATTTCAAACCAAAAAATATCAAAATTTATATCATGATGGAGAAGAGTTAAAAATACAAGTACAAATAATAGACAATAAAAAAGAAAAACAATATTATAATAGATATAAAATCAAAGTTTTATCATCAAAGTACAAAAATACATATTTATATATGACAACAAAGAAAAATTTAGAATATGGAGAAATCTTAGAAATACAAGGAAATTTTTCTGAACCATCAGAGGCGAGAAATTATAAAGGTTTTAATTACAAAGAATATTTAAAAACATTAAAAATATATGGAACTATAAGAGTTGAGCTGGTAAAGAAAATAGATATTCATAAAGGAATATTATATTATACCAATAAACTACATTTGAAAATAAAAGATAATTTAGAAAAAACATATAATTCAAATTCAATGCCAATAGTTTTAGGAGTATTATTAGGTGATACAAGTGAAATAGATGAAGAGACAAGAGAAGATTTTTCACAAAGCAGTATATCACATGTACTGGCTGTATCTGGATTACATGTGTCATATATTATTTATCTATCAGAAAAAAGTACTCAAGGCATATTTGGGCAAAGAAAAAGCAGAATTATAGAAATACTAATTTTATTTATATATATGGCGATAACGGGATTTAGCATTTCAGTTATAAGATCTGTAATAATGGCAACATTAATGTGTACAGCATTTCTAGTATATAGAAAAAGTGATACATTAAATAACATTTCAATATCAGCTATTGTAATATTATTTATGAATCCATATAATTTATTTAGTACAAGCTTTCAATTTACATATGCAGGAACAATAGGGGTTGTATTTTTTAGAACAATAGTAGAAGATTTTATAATGAATATAAAAATAAAATCACCATGCTTAAAAGAAAAATATACTAATTTTTGTATAAAACATAATTCATTTGTAGAAGAAATTGCTGTAGCAATATCAGCACAATTTATGACTATGCCAATAATAATTACCAAATACAATTTTATAAGTTTATCATTTATAGTAACCAATATACTTGTAGGAATTATTATAGGACCATTAGTTATAGGAGGAATAATACAAATATTAGTTACATTTTTATCATTAAAAATAGGAACAGAAATTGCTAAAGTAGTACAAATTCCAATAACAGCATTATCATTAATTTCAAAGATAGGAACAAAATTTCCAATAACAAATTTTAATGTAATAACTCCAGATACATGGCAAATTATAATTTACTATTTTATCATATATATTATTTATTACAGACATAAAATAAAAAAGATTCAAAAATATAGTTTTAATCAAAAAATAATTTTAAAGATTTCAAAATATGTTTATTCAAAAAGAAAAAAAATAATAAGAGTATTCATTATTATATTAATTAGTTCAATTATAATAAAAAAAATTCCGGGAGATTTAAAGATCTACTTTGTAGATGTTGGGCAGGGAGATTGTTGTCTTATAGAAACACCAAAACATCAGAAAATATTAATAGATGGAGGAGGTCAAAAAAACTTTGACATTGGAAAAAATACATTATTACCATATTTATTTAATAGAAAGATTCTTGAAATAGATTATTGTATAATAAGCCATTTTGATCAAGATCATTGTGGAGGAATTTTATATATTTTAGAACAGATAAAAGTAAAAAATGTAATAATAGGGAAACAATATGAAGATTCAACTAATTATAATAAATTTAAAGAAATAGTAAAAAAACAAAATCTAAATGTAAAAATAGTAGAAGCAGGAATGAGAATAAATATAGAAAAAAATTTATATTTTGATGTGTTATGGCCAGATTCTCAAAAAATGATATCTGACAATGCAATTAATAACAATTCATTAGTATGTAAATTAAATTATAATAAATTTTCAATGCTATTTACAGGAGATATAGAAGAAATAGCAGAAAAAGAGATTGTTTCAAAATATGAAAATAATACATCAATATTAAAATCAACAATATTAAAAACAGCACATCATGGTTCAAAAACATCATCAATAGAAAAAATACTAGATGTAGTAAAACCACAATATGCATTTATAGGTGTGGGAGAAAACAATACATTTGGACACCCATCAAATATTACTATTGAAAATTTAGAAAAAAGAAAAATTAAAATTTATAGAACAGATAAAATGGGGGAAATTTGCATAAAAATTACCAAAAAGGCAATAATAAAAATAAATACAAAGCTTAATACAAGCTAGAATGAGAAGGGATTGCCATGAAAAAACAATATATTATTGCAATATGTATAATTGCATTTTTCACCAGCTTAATTATAACGATGAATATTGTAAAAGAAAATAAATTACAAAATACAAAAAAAGAAGCAAAAATTTCAGAAAAAGTAGAAGATGAATGTACAGAAGAATATACTAAAGAAACCAAAATAGAAGAAGTAGTTGCAACAAAGGAAAAAGTATCAGCAAATTCACAATTAATAATAAAAAAATATTTCAAACAATGTGACCATACAATAAATGAATATGTAGAAATGCCACAAGAACTTGTAAATTTAACAAAAGAAGAAGTACAGAATAAGTATAATGATTGGAAAGTAATTGGATTTGAGCCCAATAAAGTAACTTTATATAAAGAATTTGATGATATGTGTGGAGAGCATTTTAAATTAAAAGTAGAAGAAGGAAAAATAGTTATATACCAAATAAATAAAGAAGGAAATCAATCAATATATGAAAAAACAAATATTTCAAGTGAATACTTAACTCAGACAGATTTGATAAGTATAGAAAATGGTGGATTAGATGTTTATGGAAAAGAAGAATTGAATAAAATAATTGAAGACTTTGAATAAAAAAATTCCTCAGTTTAACTGAGGAATTTATATTGGTAGCGAAGGGTGGATTCGAACCGCCGACCTGTCGGGTATGAACCGAATGCTCTAGCCAACTGAGCTACTTCGCCATGAACAAAAATATTATACTTATTTTTTTATAATTTGTCAAGTAGTAATTTTAGTTTTTTTGGAGGCGAGTATCGGATTCGGACCGATGATCACGGTTTTGCAGACCATTGCCTTACCACTTGGCTAACTCGCCATAATAAAATTATAAAAAAATAATATTTAATAATAAAATGGAGCAGGTAACGAGAATCGGACTCGTGACTAAACCTTGGCAAGGTCTCGTTTTACCACTAAACTATACCTGCAATTATTAAATATTTTGAGATTAAGTATTATCATATATAGGAGATGATTTCTTAATCAAGCTATTTAATAATAACAAAAGATTTCTGTTTTGTCAATAGAATTATTTGAAGTTTTTATAAATCTATAAAACTTGTAATTGAATATTGCAAAATATAAAGTTTTGAGAGCTATAAAATTTTATGTATTAAAAATAATAGATTCTAGGCAATAAGGATAATTTTTAATAAGACTTTTAAAAAAATCTTTATAAGTCATTTTAGAAATAGAGTTTTCATTCTTTATATTTAATGTAATAATATTCTTGTCATCTATATTAACAGCTAAAGTTCCAATAGAAGAATCTTTTTCTAAAGGTGCTGTTAAAGTATAATTACAATATATATATATGCTTAAATTTTGAATTTGATTACTAGATAAAGGTAAATATTCATAATTTAAATTTTCTAAATATGGAGAAATATCATTTGAAGAGCCTTTCGAAACAGAAAAACTATTTGAATTACACAAAATCCAGTTTTGGAATTCATTTTCGATTTTCTCTTTAATATTATAAGGTGAAAAAGTTTTAAAAGCATATTCAATAAGTTTAATAGTATCACGAGTTCTATCCTTTTTTGTATCAGCACCAAGTACAATACATATTAAATCCATATTATTTCTTTTTACAGCAGTAACTAGGCAACGATTAGCGCCATTCGTAAATCCTGTTTTTACACCATAAACCCCATCTAAGTATCCAAGCAATTCATTTGTATTATTTAATGTTTTAGAATAAGTATTTATTGTAATAGTTTGAGACTTTGTGCCAACATATTTTCTAAAAATATCATTTTTTAAAGCATAATTAGTTAAAAGAGCTAATTCATAAGCAGTAGTATAATGTTCTTCATTATCAAGACCATGAGGAGTAACAAAATGACTTGAATTTAAACCAATTTCGCAAGCTTTTTGATTCATTAATATAGCAAAATTTTCAACACTTCCACTAATGTGTTCAGCAAGTGCAACTGCTGCATCATTACCAGAACATAGCATTAAACCATAAAGTAAATCAGCAACTGAAATTTTATCATCTTTATGAAGACCTAGACGAGAACCACCTGTTCCAGCAGACTTAGAAGAAATTGTTACAATATCACTTAAAGTCGAATTTTCGATAGTAATGATTGCTGTTAGAATTTTTGTTGTAGAAGCCATCTTTCTTTTCTCATTTTCATTTTTTCCATATAAAATCATTCCAGAATTTCTATCATAAACAATAGCAGCTCTTGAATTTATAGAAGGAATTGTATCTTGAGGAGAAATAGTTTCAATAGAAGAATCTATTTCCAAATCTATATCATCAGCATAAACAATTCCAGAAAGAAGAAATACCAAAATTAAAAATAAAATAAATAGTTTGTTAGTTTTCAATTTAAAAACCTCCAATAAAGAATATGAAAAAAAAAAAAACTTAGAACATCAAAAGGGTTGAAAAATAAAATAATTCGTGGTAATATTATAAAAGTTAAAAACTGAAAGGAATTGATAAAAGAATGAGCATTTTTAATAAAATATTTAAGAGCTATAGTGAAAAAGAAGTAAAGAGAATTATGCCAATAGTTGACAAAATAAATTCATTAGAAGAGGAAATATCAAAATTAACAGACGAAGAACTAAAAAATAAAACAAATGAATTTAAAGAACAATTAGATAATGGAAAAACATTAGATGATATATTACCAGAAGCCTTTGCAGTAGTAAGAGAAGCATCAAAAAGAGTATTAGGAATGAGACATTTTGATGTACAATTAATAGGTGGTATTATTTTACATCAAGGTAGAATTGCTGAAATGAAAACAGGTGAAGGAAAAACACTTGTTGCAACATTACCAGTATATTTAAATGCACTAACAGGAAGAGGAGTTCATGTAATAACAGTAAATGATTATTTAGCTAAAAGAGATAGTGAATGGATGGGAAAACTATATAAATTCATGGGACTATCTGTTGGATTAGTTATTGCAGGAATGGATCCAAAAGCAAAGCAAAAAGCTTATGCTTGTGATATTACATATGGTACAAACAATGAATTCGGATTTGATTATCTAAGAGATAACATGGTTATATATAAAGAACAATTAGTTCAAAGAGATTTAGCATATGCTATCGTAGATGAGATTGATAGTATATTAATAGATGAAGCAAGAACACCACTTATCATTTCAGGAAGAGCAAATCAATCATCAGATTTATATAAAAAAGCAAATGATTTTGTAAAAAGATTAACACCAAAAGTAATTGTAGAAGAAGATGTAAAAGATGAAGCACAAGCAGAAGATAATGAAAATTATGATTATATAGTTGATTTAAAAGCAAAATCTGCATCATTAACACAAAAGGGAATTAAGAAAGCAGAAGAAGCATTCCATTTAGAGAACTTTAATGATATAGAAAATTCAACACTTGTTCACCATGTAAATCAAGCATTAAGAGCACATGGAGTAATGAAAAAAGATATTGATTATATCGTAAAAGATGGAGAAGTCTTAATTGTAGATGAATTTACAGGACGTATTATGTATGGAAGAAGATATAATAATGGATTACATCAAGCAATTGAAGCAAAAGAAGGTGTAAAAATTGCAGATGAGTCAAAAACACTTGCAACAATCACATTCCAAAACTATTTTAGAATGTATGATAAATTGTCAGGTATGACAGGTACTGCAATGACAGAAGAGGCAGAGTTTGAAGAAATCTATAATTTGGATGTAATTTCAATTCCAACAAATAAGCCAATGATAAGAAAAGATTTAAATGATGCAATTTATAAAAATGAAAAAGCAAAATTTAATGCAATAGTACAAAGTGTAAAAGAAAGTCATGAAAAAGGACAACCAGTATTAATTGGTACAGTTTCAATAGAAAAATCTGAAAAATTAAGCAATATATTGAAAAAAGAAGGAATTAAGCATGAAGTATTAAACGCAAAATATCATGAAAAAGAAGCCGAAATAATAGCACAAGCAGGAAAATTTGGAGCAGTAACAATTGCAACAAACATGGCAGGACGTGGTACTGATATTATGCTTGGAGGAAATAGTGAATATCTTGCAAAACAAGAAATGAGAAAAAATAAAATTCCAGAAAACTTAATTGAAGAATCAAATACATATTATGAAACAGATGACCAAGAAATATTAAGAGCTAGAGAAAAATTCAATGAGCTAGAAAAGAAATATGATGAAGAAATCAAAGAAGAAAAAGAAAAAGTTCTAGCAGTAGGTGGTCTAAAAATAATAGGAACAGAAAGACATGAATCAAGAAGAATTGATAATCAGTTAAGAGGACGTAGTGGACGTCAAGGAGATCCAGGAGAGTCAAAATTCTATATAGGATTAGATGATGACTTAATGAAAATCTTTGGTGGAGACATGATTACAAAAGTATATAATGCAGTAGGAATGGATGAAAGTATTCCAATCGAAAACAAAATCATCAGTAATGCAGTAGAATCAGCTCAAAAGAAAGTTGAAGGAAGAAACTTCAGTATCAGAAAGAATGTATTAAAATATGATGATGTAATGAATGCACAAAGAGAAATCATATATGAACAAAGAAGACAAGTTCTTGATGGTGAAAACTTAAAAGATAACATTTTAAATATGATAAAATCTTTAGCAGAAGAAGTTGTAATTTCACAATTTGCAGGTGATAATGATGTAAATCAAGAAGCATTAAATACAAATATAAAAAATATATTTGGTGTAGATATTAGTGATTTCGTAAAGGAAAATGCAAAAGATTCAAACAAAATAATAGAAAAATTACAAGAAGTTGCATTATCAGAATATGACAAGAAAGAAGCAGAAATTGGTTCAGAAGAATTGAGAGAACTAGAAAGAGTTGTAATGCTTAAAGTAGTTGATCAAAAATGGATGGATCATATTGATGCAATGGATGAGTTAAAAGATGGTATTGGTTTAAGAGCTTATGGACAACAAGATCCTGTTGTAAAATATAGAATAGAGGGTATGGATATGTTTGATGAAATGGTATTAGATATCAAACATGATGTTGTTCAAATGATGATGAATCTTCGTAAACAAGATGAAGTAAAACGTGAGGAAACAGCTAAAATAACTGGTGCAGCTTTACAAGCATTAAATAGTTTGGATAATGGTGAAAAAATGAAAGTTGAAGAACACAAACCAGTTGTTAATAATGGTCCTAAAGTTGGACGTAATGATCCATGTCCATGTGGTTCGGGTAAAAAGTATAAGAACTGTTGCGGGAAGAACGCTTAAATAGCGAGTTACACAGAAATTTTAAAAATTGAAAATTTGCAAAACAAGTTCGTTTTGTCAACAAAAATATCAAAATGCGAACAAGAAGTGCTGAAAATAAAGGAATGTAGACATAGAATATATGTTGACATTTCTTTTTTTCTGTGTAAAAATATAGAGGAATGGAGGTAAAAAATGGTAAATATTAGAAAACGTGGTAAAGTATATCAATATCAATTTGAAATAGCAAAAGTAGATGGAAAACGAAAATACATTAGCAAATCAGGATTCAAAACCAAAAATGAAGCATTAATGGCAGGAATGAAAGTTTATGATGAATATATAAATGGAGGCAACACTAAAGATTCACAGATGTCTTATGCAGATTATTTAGATTATTGGATGAAAGAATATTTTGAAATTAATTACAAATATTCTACAGCAAAGAGATATAAAGAAACTTTTAAAGTTCTAAAAGAGGAAATAGGAAAATACAAATTAAGTTTTATTACACCATTTTTGCTAAATCAGTCATTATTGAAAATTGCTCAAAAGTGTAAGACTAAAGAAGGAGTAAGAAATTATCAAAAAGTAATAAAAAGTTCTTTTAGGGATGCAACAAATCATTTTGGATTTTTGAAATATAATCCAGCAGTAGAATTACAAATTCCTAAAATACTTTCGTTTGAAACAAAAAAAACGGTATAAAACATATTTATTCTCAAGAAGAAATTGATAAAATTTTATTAAGATTTAAGAATAATAATACATTTATATGTGCTTTTTTAACAGCTTGCTATACCGGTATGAGAACAGGAGAAGTATTTGCATTAACTTGGGATGATATTGATTTAGAAAACAAAATTATAAAAATAAATAAAACAGTATATTCCAAAATAAAAGATGATAAAGGAAGATGGTTTTTAGGAACCACTAAAACAAATGATAGTTGTAGAGAGGTTTTCATATGTGATACTTTATATAAAATATTATCTAATTATAAAGAAAAACAAAAATTATTAAAAAAGAAATATGGCAGAAAGTATAAGAAATATGAATTAGAGCCTATTAAAAATGAATACGGAAAAATAAATGAATATAAAATTGTTGAAGGTAAATATAAAAATTTAAAAAGTGTAGAAATGGTATTTACAAAAAATAATGGATTATATGTAGGAACAGATATTATAAAATATCCTTTTAAAATAATACATAATGAACTTAGAATAAAGAATTGTAGATTTTATGATTTAAGAGGAAGTTATGCAACTAAGATTCTACGAAATGGAGCAGAAATTAGAGATGTTGCAGATATTTTAGGTCATAGTAGAATAGAAACAACTGAAAATTATTATATATCAAGCTCAGATGAAACAAGAAAAGAAGCAAATGATATGTTAGAAGAAATTATGAAATCTGATGTAATAGATGAGATTATGAATTATTGAATTAAAAAATGATTTGTAATAAATGATTGCAATATATTGTTTCTATTGTTATAATAAAAAAGAAAAGAGGGGGAAAGTAAAGTGAAAGATACAATAATATATTTAGTTAGACATGCTGAAACTGTTGACGAAAATGGTATTAGAAATACAAATGAAGATTCACAAATGATTAATGAAAAAGAAATCTTGTCAGTAGAAGGAGAGGAACAAGCAAAAAAATTAAGTAAAAATAATGAATTGAAAAATTTAGATATTATTTGGTCAAGCAGTTATACTAGAGCTAAGGCTACAGCAAAATATATTGCATATGAAAATAATTTAATTTTTAATTTAGATAATAACTTAAGTGAAAGAAAACTAGGAAATTTAAAAGAATTAGGAGAATTTATGAAGGATAAAAAAACAAGAGATCCTTCACAAGAACAATTATTAGATAGAACATTTAGAACATCTGATGGAGAAAGTGCAGAGCAAACTAGAGAAAGAATGAATATTTTTTTTGATAAAATACTTAAAGAATATGAAGGAAAAAGAATTGCAGTAATTAGCCATGGAGGTTCAATAAAATTCTTTTTGTTAAATTGGTGTAAGGTAAATGAAAATGTTAAACTTGTTTACAAAGATGATTTAATATTAAATATAAAATCACCATGTTTATTAAAATTGACTTTTAGAAAAAATGAATTGATTAACTTAGAACAAATAGATTAGTAGAAAGCCATAAAATGGATTTTAGTTTAAGATCGTTTTATGGCTTTCAATTAAAAATAATGTAAATACATATTTTTAGCTGAATTTTAATGGTTAATTATAAAAATCCATTTGACAGAATTTACATAAAATGGTATAATTTTGTTGAAAATGGAGGTATTTTTATATGATAAAAAATATAGGCTGGACATTAGGAAATGACTGTCCATGTAAATGTAAACATTGTTATTCTTTTTCAGTTAGACAGAAAGGAAAAAATTTAACGAAAGAAATAGTTGATAAGGTTATAGAACAAATTGAAAAATTAAATGTTGAAACAGTTAATTTAGGCGGTAATGAACCAATTTTTACTAATGGTTTGGATGTTAAAAAAAGTATGCTACCATATATATTAAAAGAGCTAAATAAAAGAAATATAAAGGTAGGTATAACAACTGCTGGAATAAGCCTTATTGCATTAAAAAATACATATCCAGAATGCTTAGAATTATTAAATGATGTAGATATTAGCTTTGATTCACCTTTCGAAAAAGAACATAATGAAAATAGAGGTGGAGATGTTTATAAATATGCTATTCAAGCATTAGAAATTTGTAAAGAATACAATATTGAATCAGGAATTATAATGTGTGCAATGAACTGGAACTTTACAAAAGACAGAATAGATGCATTATTAGAAATAGCCAAAAAATATGATTCTAATATAAGATTTAATTTACTTAAACCAATACAATTACAACATCTTAAACTTGTACCTTCAAAAGAACAAGTGTTAGAAAATTATAAATATTTATTTGAAAAATGTGATACTGTTGAATTAAGTGAACCAACATTATCAGGACTAAAGCAAAATAATAAAGTTAAAGGATGTGCTTGTGGAATCTATTCAATGAGAATAAATTCTATAACTCCAGATGGAAAAATACCTGTATCTCCATGTGTATATATGCATGACTATAGAGTTGGTGATTTATTAAAAGATGATATATTTGATATTATAAATTCAGAGCAATTTAAAGCTTTTAAAACTAGAAAAGAAAATTATAAAAATATTGAAGGTTGTAAAGATTGCGACAAAGCTGAAATATGTAGAGGTGGTTGCTTTGCAATGGCATATACATATAAAAAATGTGAAACAGGTGAAAAAGATTTATACGCACGAGATCCATTTTGCTTTAAAGATATTGAGATTGATAAAAATATTGACTATAAAAAAAGTAATAAAAAATTAGTACATGAAAATTATTTATGCACTTGGATAGGAAAACCAAAAAAATAAAGGAGAGTTAATATGGAATCTGAAATTATCGTTAGAAAAAATATGACTCTTACTAATGAAAAAGTTAAAAATATGTGTAGACTAAACTATGAAGATAATGACTTTCTTTTTACAACACATGATGGAAAATGTGTTATTATGGATAAATCAAAATTAATTATCCATATTGAAGGAGATGATGATAGCAATATTCAAGAATATCAGAAATACCTTCAAAATATTATGAGAAAAAGAAAAAATAAAATTATTTTAACAACTTTATCACCAGATACACATAGAACTTCTGAAGAGAATCTAGGATTAGCTTATTTGACTGCTGTTTTAAGAAAAAGAGGATATAATGTTGAGATAATTGATGGATGGCTAGGAGGATTAAGTGATGAAGAAGTATTAAGAAGAATTTTAAATGATAAAGAGGTAGCTATCGTTGGTGTTTCATGTTATATGTCAAACAATGATAAATCAATAGAACTAGCAAAAAGAATAAGAGAAGTTAGACCAGAAATAAAATTAATGTGTGGTGGTTTTGGACCATCATTTAATCCTCAAAAATTTGTAAAAGATGGTGTATTTGATATTGCAATGATTGGAGAGGGAGAAGAATCTATTGTTGAAGTATCTGATTATTTTACTGAAAACTCAGACAGAAAAATTGAAGATATAAAAGGTATAGTTTTTGAGAAAGATGGAAAAACAGTAAGAACAGAAAAAAGAGATTTAATATCTGATTTGGATGTTATACCATTTCCTGCAAGAGATACTATGAATATGGCAAAAGATAGAAAATCTACGGTAAATATTTTAACGGCAAGAGGTTGCATGGGAAATTGCTTATTTTGTTCAGTCAATGCTTTTAATAAGTTATCTAACGGAAGAAAATGGAGAGGTAGAAGTGTTGATAGTATTGTAGATGAATTGGAGCAACTTCAAAATATGGGAGTTAAGTACATTAAGGTTATAGATGATAGTTTCTTAGAACAAGAAAGAAATGAACAGTGGGCAAAAGAATTTTGTGAAAAAATAAAATCAAGAGGAATTAATGTTTCATTAAGAGGATCTTTAAAAGCAGATCAGGTTGAAGATGAAAAAATAAAATATTTAAAAGAAGCAGGATTTCATTCATTTGCTTGTGGAATTGAAAATGGTTCTAATACGGCATTAAAAAGAATGAACAAGAGTGCTAGTTTAGAAGACAATAAAAGGGCATTAGATATCCTAAAAAAACATGGAATTTATGTTCAAGCAGGTTTCATTTTATTTGATGATAATACTACTTTTGAAGAATTAAAAGAAAATTATGAGTTCTTAAGAGAATATGATTGGATTATAACAAAAGGAATTTTTTCTGAGATGTTTGCAGCAGACGGAACTTTATATACTGAAAAGTTAAAAAAGGAAGATAAGATTGTTAAAAATGATGTATATGATAATAATAAATATGAAATTGTGGATACAAAAGTGAAATTAACATATAATGCTTTAAAAAAATGGCATAAATCACACATGAAGTTATATGATATGATTATCGATCCTATTTCATCTCCAAAAGCCATTGATTCAGCTGGAGAAAAATCTTTTTATGACTTATATTATCAATTAAAGTTAAAAGATTTAGACTTTATGAAAATGGTTTTAGATAATGTAGAGAAAGGGATTACAGAGGAAGAACTTAATGACAAGGTTATGGCTCAAATTGGTAGTAATTCAGATTTTTATAGTTCAATAAATAGAAGTGGACAAGCATTGTGTGAAAAATATGACTTAAATTATGATGGTAAAGAAAATCCGTTTATAAGATAAGGAGGTATATATATATGGCAATTATGAATGTAACTAAAAATGTTAAAAATCAATTTTCAAATGATAAAAATTTAGCTATGAGGATTAATTTTTATAAAAAATACACCACTAATAAGTATAAATTTGCAGATTGGTTATTTGATAAATATGTTTTTAAAAAAAATATGAAAATATTAGAATTAGGATGTGGAAATGGAAGTCATTGGGAAGGAAAAATTGAAACTTTGCCAGATGGTTGTAGTTTAGTATTATCAGATTTTTCAGAAGGTATGTTAGATTTAGTTAGAGAAAAATTTTCTGCAAATGAAAATGTTTCAATTAAAAAAATTGATATACAAGAAATTCCGTTTGAAGATGAAACATTTGATATTGTAATTGCAAACCATATGTTATTTCATGTACCAGATTTAAATAAAGCATTACTAGAAGTAAAAAGAGTATTGAAAGACAATGGAGTATTTTATTCTGCAACAGATGGTAATGGTGGAATGAGACCATTTCTACATAATGCGATAGTAAGATTTGAGCCGACATCTACTGCATTTACAGAACAGTTACCTTTTAATCTTCAAAATGGTTGTGAAATTTTAGGCAAATACTTTGAAAATGTGCAAAGATTTGATTATGAAAATATACTTGCAATAACTAATACACAAGACTTGATAGAATGGTTGAAATCAACTAAATCTATTTCAGGTTATTCGGATGAAAGTTTATTAAATTTATATAATTATTTTGAAGATATAAGAATAAAAGATGGTGCTATAAGTATTCCAAGAGAAACAGGAGTATTTATAAGTGTTAAATAAAATTGAAAAGAGGTATTTTATATGGAATTTGAAAATTATGAAAGAGAACTTAAATATTTAATAAAGAAGAATGAAAAATATACTTCAAAACAATTTCTTGAATTTCTTTGCGAAAATGGATATAAATTAGTTGAAAGTTTTGAAAAAGAAAAACACGAAACTTACTATGATGATAATGATTTTTCTATATTAAAAAGAGGAGATGTTATGAGAGGTAGCAATATGGTTACCGAACAATTTAAAGGTTTTTTATACAAGACAAACAAATGTAATCCCCAAAAACCTTATGTATCTAAACTGGAGCTTGGAACTAAATTAAGAGGTCAATATAAAGATGTAAATGAATTTATTAAAGAATTAAATATAGATGTAAAAGGTCAATTAAACATAAAATTATTTGCAAATATGAAAAGAGAAGTGAGCATAGTGGAAAAAGATGGTGATCGTTTATATGTCTCTTATGACAAAGTTAAATATTTTGAAAAAGATGAATCAAATTCAGTTTACGAAGAAATGCTTGAAATAGAAGATTGGAAAAATCCAAATACAACAAATGTAGATTATGATTATGATAGGCATTTGATAAAAGTTAATAACTTGATTTCAAATGCACAACTTCCAATAGAACTAACAAAAGACAGCAAATATTTTAGAGGATATACTGTTTTAAATAACAGATAGGAGTAAAAATGAATAATTTTATAGTATTTGAAGGAATATGTTGTAGTGGAAAGACAACAACAACCAAATTATTAAGTGAAAGAATAAAAGAATTAGGATATGAAACTGTATATAATCATGGTGCAATGACATATACTGATTTAGGAAAAAAGTTTAAACAGAATTTAGGGAAAAAAGATATGCCAATTACTGTTTCATATTTTTTTACTGATCTAATAATAAATACTAAAAATATTATTAAACCTTATTTGGCAAAGAAAAATACAATTGTGTTACAAGATAGATATTTTGATGCAATAACAACATATATAAAAGCATATGGAGATTACATTAAAACTGATTATAATATTTATGATATACCAAAAGCATTTGTAGAAAACGATATATTAATTGAGCCATCATTAAGTGTGTTTTGTATTCCACCATTTGAAATAATAAAGGAAAGAATGGCTCAAAGTAAAGAATCACCAGTACATGACTTTTATAGAGATAATCCTGAATTTTTTAAAATTGTATATAATGAACTTGTAAATAAAGCAAATGAATTGGAAGATAATATAATAATTGATACATCTTCAGATTTATCAGTAGAGCAAGGGATAGATAAAATATTAGAATTTATAAAAAATAAGATAGAAAAGGAATAAAAGACATGTCTAAAATTAAATTGTTTAGTGGAATGGATTTTTCAGGAAAAACAACTATTATTAATGGTATAAATGAAAAAATGCCAAGTAAATTTAGTATTAAAAAGAAATTCTTAACTCCAATTGATTTAATAGAAAATGTAAGAAAAAGAGACACATGGTTATCTCCAGAAGAATGGAAACCACTACTTCAAGAAAATATACAAAAGGATATAAAAGAATATAAAGAAAATGGATTAATACTACTAGATTCGTTATGGATAATAAAATATTTAGCTGGCAAAATTGAAAAAAACGATAAACAGGATGAAGAAGAAATAATTATATTAAAAGAATTATTAAAAAAATATCCAGAAATGGATTCATTTTATATTACTGTAAGTATGAATGAAAGAATAAAAAGATTTCAAGCAAGAGCAAAATCAGGTAATGAGATTACTGGTTCAGATAAGTTAATTATGGATACTGATAAATTTGAACGAAGAGAGCAAATTTATAAAAAAATAGTATTGGAATACTTTCCTAATACTAAGACTATTGATACTACTGATATTGATTTAGAACAAACAATTAATGTAATAATTAATGATAATAATTTTTTGAAAGATATGTGAAAAGACAGAAGATTTTGAGAGTATTTATCTCTCAAAATCTTCTGTTTTTGGTAATTTATTTTCTAAAAATTCATAATGCTCAGATTGAGTATAATCATGTTTTGGAACGCGAAGAGATTTTAAAAAACTTTGAACACCACTAATACCATCATCTTTTTCTATTTTTTGTAGCTTAGATAATGTAAGAGTTTGTATTTTCATATAACGATGAATTTCATATACAGTATCTCCAAGTCTATCTCTTTCAGTAATCAATACTAAATTATGGTCATCTAAAGTAAGCAAATCATCATTTTTATATCTATCAATTCTACCAGAGCCGAACTTATCACTTTCAATACGATGGTCTGTATATTTATGATCCTTTTTTAGTCTTCTAAATCGCTCTTTTTCAGATGGCGCAACTAATTCAACACCAGTTACTTGAGCATTTGAAAAAGTTTTTTCTAATACATCTATTTGTTCTATTGGATATTCTAATACTGCAATTTTTCCTTCTGAAAATGCTTTTTGTATATCTGAGGTTCTAATCGCAGCAAATCCACCATGTGTTACAGGAGCAATGTTAAAATATTCTCCAGAATCATATTTTTCCTGCATTATATCTAAATCGACATGCCTTGAACCAAACTCTCCAGGTCTTGATGCTCTACTTCTGTCGAAAGGAATATGTACATAATTAGCAGGGTATAACATACCAAGTAATGCACATGTTGTAGTTTTGCCAACACCACTTGCACCAGATATTACAAGAATTTGATCATTACCTCTCTTTATTACATCAAATTTTTTCATTTCTTAACATCCTTCTATAAATAATATAGTACAATTATACTATATTTAAACTAATTTGTCAATAAATGGAAAGTTATTATGGTGACTAGAATAACAAAAATACCTCACTTAATTTAATAAAATAAGTGAGGATTTTAAATAAAAAGCTATCTAATAATAATATGTTTGAAAAATCTTTCTTGATATTCTGTGAGAGCATTAATTTGTTCATCTGTATAATTAACGTCTTCAGGAACGACTATGAGCTTGTCATCATCATCCGTCAAACGGTGCAGTACTGCAATACAAATGCCTTCAAATGACTCAACAGGTTCGAAAACTCCAAGAACATAGGCATCCAGTTCTTCACCGTCGCCACTTATTGTGTTAGGAATATATCCATAGTTATTCGGATAGATAAATCCCCATTTTGGATGCTTTGAACCCATTTTTCTGTCTATTGTTACAGTTATTTTTTTGCCAATATATTTTTTAAAATTGTCCATATTAACCCTCCTAACGTTATGATAGCTTTTACTTTAATATATAGAAATTATAGCATAAAATATTGATTTCATCAAGTTTACAGAAAAACAGTCTAAAATAATTGCATTATTTATAAAAAAATGGTATTATACTTTAGTAAAAAAGTTGTATAGATAGGAAAATAAAATGATTGATAAAGAGGAAATAAAAAAAGTATCTGATACTATAGAAATAGTAAAAAGTAATATAGAAGAATATGAAATATTATATAGTAATTTATTAAAAGGAAATGCAGATGAACAATATATTCAAAATATGAGTAAGATATATAGCAATAAATTAAAAAATCTAAATAATGCAGTTTCTGTACCATATTTTGCACGAGTTGATTTCAAAGAAGATAAACAGAACAATATACAAAAAATATATATTGGAAAAACAGGTATATTTAATGATGACTACGAAGTTGTTGTTACTGATTGGAGAGCACCAATTTCAAGTATTTATTATGATGGACAATTAGGAAAAGTTAAATATGAATGTCCAGATGGAATAATAAAAGGCGACTTAAGCAAAAAAAGAGTTTATACTATTGAAAATTCTATATTAAAGGATTACCAAGATATAGATATAACTACAAATGATGAATTTTTACAAGAATGTCTTAATGAAAATTCTGAAGCTAGACTTAAAAATATTATTTCTACAATACAGTCAGAACAAAATAAAATCATTAGAGCTAAAATGTCAAATCCTCTTATTGTTCAAGGTGTGGCAGGTTCTGGTAAAACAACAGTAGCATTACATAGAATAGCTTATTTGGTATATACTTATGAAAAAGAATTTAATCCAGATGAATTTTTAATTATTGCTCCTAATAAATTTTTTCTAGACTATATTTCAAATGTATTACCAGATTTAGGGGTAGACTATGTAAGACAGCAAACATTTGAAGAATTTATGCTTGAAAACATTGATGCAAATTTTGAAATTAATCCAATAAATGTTGAGTTGTCTAATATAGTTAATCAAAATGGAAAAACAGATTTAATAAAAAAATCTGCAAATTTCAAATCTTCTTTAAGATTTAAAGAATTAATAGATGAATTTATTGATAAATTCTTAAAAAGCAATTTGCCAAAAGGAGATTTTAAAATTTCTGATATAGTAGTATTTAATCATGATGAGGTTATAGATATGTTTATAAATTACTTTAAAAATAATTCGATAAACGATAGCAAAAAAATGCTAACAGCAATATTGCAAAAAAGAGTTAGTAATATTGCAAATGAATTAATAGATAGATTGTCAGAACAGAGAAAGAGTAAATTATATAATATAGACAAAAATTTAAGTGATGATAAGGTAAAAGAAATAAGATTAGAAATTTTTAAAGAAAAAGAATATGAAATGCAACAACTTTTTAAAGGTGGAAAAAAATTAGTATTAGATTATTTGAAAAACTTTAAAATAGAAAAGGTTTTATCAATATATAAAAAAATTATAAGTGATAAAATTTTATTTGATAAATATGTTGAATCTGAATTATATGAATATATTTTAGAAACATATAAAAAGAATATAAAAAGCAAAAAAGTTGAATACGAAGATTTAGCACCATTATTTTATATCCAAAATAGATTTTTGGGGAATATTAATAATTTAAAGCTAGAACATATTGTTATTGATGAAGCTCAAGATTTGGGAGAATTTCAATTTTATAATTTCAAAGAAATAGTTAAACCTAATATGTCTATGACCATTTTAGGAGATATATCACAAGGGATATATTCTTACAAAGGAATAAATAATTGGAATAAACTTAATCAAATAGTTTTTAATAATAAAGCATCAATAGAATATTTAAAAGAGAGTTATAGAACATCTATGGAAATTATGAATGAAGCGAATACAATAATAAATAAAATTGTTGATAATGAAAATATTATCCTAGCACAACCAATTGAGAGACATGGGGATAAAATAGAACATTGGAAAATTGATAGCGAAGATAGCAAAATATCAAAAATATATGAAATAATAAAAACACACTTAGAAGCGGGACATATAAATATTGCAGTAATCACAAAAGACTTTGATGAAAGTATAGAATTACATAAAAAGCTTACTAATTATGAAGTTGATATAAAATTAATATCAGAAAATTTGGATAAATATACTGGAGGAACAATTATTATACCTTCATATTTGTCAAAAGGTTTAGAGTTTGATAGTGTTATTATTTCAGATTCTAATAAATATAGTGAAAATATTTTAGATACAAAATTATTGTATGTGGCTTGTACAAGAGCAATGCATACACTTGATATTATAAGCCAATAAAGATTAATAAAATTACAAGAAAATAGAATTTTTGACTTGAAATTATATATAAGTAATTATATAATTAATATAGTAAGATGAAATATTGCGAACAATGTTCACAAAATGTTCGCAGGGAATAAATACTGATAATAAAATAAATACTATATATACCAAAAGTTACTTGTCTGAAAAAGACTTGAAATACAAATAATACTATAAATACTATATGTACTATATATACTGAAGGGAACAGTCCATGTGGAAGTGGTAAAAAGTATAAGAATTGCTGTGGAAAAAACGCATAAAATCAATACTTTCAGAGATTAGAACAATTTACATAAATATGAAAACAATCCAAATTGTTTGCATTTTGTTTGCAAATTGTTTTCATACAAGTAAGTAAAAACTCTGAAACTATCTAAAATAAAGACTTTGCGGGTTGCGAACAAACTAAAAACAAATATAAAAAGTGTTATCATTCGTGGTAACGCTTTTTTTGTTTACCTTCGTGGAAGGAGGTATAAATGTGAAATGTCGAATGTAACAATTCAAAAAAGAGGAAAGTACTATCAATATAAGTTTGAAACTGCAAAGATTGATGGTAAAAGAAAATTTTCAAGCAAGTCTGGATTTAGGACTAAAGCTGAAGCAGAAAAGGAGGGGATAAAAGCCTATAACGAATATATGAATACTGGGCATGATTTTACACCAAGTGATATGAGTTATTCTGATTTATTAGATTATTGGTTAGAAAAGCATTGTTATATTAATCTAAAATATCACACAATAGAAGCATATAGCAGTATTATAAAAAATCATATAAAGCCCAATATAGGTCATTTTCTAATTTCTCAAATTACAAGATCAACCTTACAAGACTTTATAAATAAAATCTACATAGATAAATCATTTAGTAAGAATTTTCTTAATAATATAAAGAAAGTTATAAAAGGCTCATTCACTTTTGCTTATGAAAATGATTTTGTAAAGGTAAATCCGTCCATTGGAATTAAATTACCTAAATATGATATTCCTCCAGATGATCCAGCACATATTTTTACAAATGAAGAAATAAATATGATACTTAATAGGTTTAAGAATAATCATTGTGTATATTATGCATTTTTAACTGCTTATTGCACAGGACTTCGAATTGCAGAAGTATTTGCACTTACTTGGAATGATATAGATTTTAGGAATAAAACAATTAGTGTAAATAAAAACATACTAAAAAAGAATCAAGTAGGTGGAACAAAGAAAAGACACATAAGTGGGAACTCAACAACAGTATGGTATTTTGGAACTTGCAAGACTCAAACAAGTTATAGAACTATTCCTATTGGAGAAACATTATTAAATGCTCTTAAAGAGTATAAGAAAGAACAAGAAGAAAATAAAAAGAATTATGGAGATACTTATATGAAACATTATAAGAAAAGCGTTATAAATCCATACAATAATAAGCAAGAGATTAAAATATTAAATGCTTATGCAGAATTACAAATACCATTAGATGAAGTAGATTTTGTATTTGTAAAGAAAAACGGAGTATATGAGGGGACAGATAGCTGTAAATACCCATTTAAGGTTATACACTATGAATTAGGTATTCCTTGCAGATTTCACGATTTTAGAGATACTCACGCAACGAAATTAATTGAATCAGGAGCAGATATAAAAGCTGTTTCTAAAAGATTAGGACATAGAAATATCGATTTTACTTATAACATATATGTAAGAGTAACGCAAAAAATGGAAAGTGAAACTGCTGATAAATTTGAAGAAATATGTGGAACTTTATAGGAGGAAAGTATTATGAAAAATGAATTACCAAAAACAAAGATAGACGAAAGAACTGGAATTGAATACAGATTAGAAGGAGATTATTATATTCCTAATCTAATTTTACCAAAACAAGAAACAATTATTCTTAATAAATATGGAAGAATGAGATTAAACTATTTGAAAGAACATAAAAAAGCTGAATACTCAATTATGTTATTAGATGGTACATTAAACGCACATTTGAAAGAAATTCAAGAAACAGCTCAAAATAGAGTTGAACAGATAATAAACAAACTAAAAGCAGAAAGCGATTTAACTGAAGAAATGAAAGATACAGATATTCTTTATTGGGTTGGCACAATGAATGCTATTAAGAATCAAGCTGAAGAGATAGTGTTTAACGAATTAATATATGTGTAGGAGGAATGTAATATGAATAATTTAAGAGAAGTAAAAGATGATTTATTAAAAGAATGGATTAAATATAGAGAAGAAACAATATTTGCAATTATGAATGAAGAAGATAAAAAACATGAAATAAGATATGATGAAATAACTGAAAAAATATTAAAAAATGTTCCTAAACAAAATTTAAAATATGTAAGGCAACAATTAGATGTACTTGATAGAAATTATATGGAATATTTAGATTATTGGTGTGAGAAATATTATAGAAATGGTTTTGCAGATGTAATTGAATTGTTTAGAATGTAAAATAATGAGCTGTATTGAATAAATATTCTTTACAGCTTATATTTTTTGTTAATTTATTGTAAAAAAATCATAAGATTGATATAATAAGGTGCAAGAGAAATAGTAATTTGCCGATAATCATTTTTTGAACAAAAGTTGTAACTTTTTTAAAATATGTTACTATGTAGTTGATTATTAGTAGAATTAAAGCTTATTTTTATTAAAATAAGAACAAAATAAAGGAGGTATTGTTATGAAAAAGAAAAAAATTATTATTTTATCTATTTTAGTTATCTTTATAATTGCTATGATTTGTGGTGTAATTTGGTACTTTAACAATAGAAATTCAAATTATAAGCCAAATGGCAAATTAAATTATGATACAGTACTTGTGAATGAAGAAACAAATCCATATTATCAAGTTGGATTTGCTGATTATGTGTTTATAGGAAAGGTAGATAAGGAAATTGAAAGGACATTCTCAGATTATGGCTCAGCTAGAACTATATATGAAATCGAGGTAACAGAAAATTTGAAGGGTGATCTACAAAATATAATTAAAGTAACTTATCCTGGTGGATATGATAAAGATGGAACTCTTATATTGCATAAAGGTGATTATATAACGGATGAGGAATTACCAAAGATAGGTGAAAATTATATATTTGTGGGTATTGGACAGCCAAACGGAACAATATTATTACAAGATTTATATTCTGATACTCCATATACAGAAGAAAATAAAGAAAAATACTTGGACTATATTAATAATCAAGAGAATGTAGACAGAGAAAGATTTAAAAGTATTTATGAGAATTAGAAAAATGCAATAGTTGATTAACAATAACTACTTTTCTTTTTTATGCTATTATTGTAAAAGACAAATTACAAGTTGAAAGTGAGATGAAGAATATGGGTAATGAGAATAAAAAAGATTTTAATTTTATGATGAATAATAATAAGGATATGCCTAAAATACAAGTTATTAAAGATGAGAAAACAATAAAAAAATACGGTGGAACTAAAATGTTTTTTGCACCACCCCTTTATTATGATAAATTAATGAAAAAAGTACCAAAGGGAAAACTCATAACTGTTAGTCAAATGAGAGATTATTTAGCAAAACAAAATAATGCAGACTTTACTGATCCAATGACAGCAGGAATATTTATAAATATAGTTGCTTGGGCAAGTTATCAAAGAAATGAAGACATTACACCATATTGGAGAACTTTAAAATCAGATGGAGAATTAAATGTTAAGTATCCTGAAGCAATAGAATTACAAAAAAAATTACTTGAAGAAGAAGGACATACAATTATTTCAAAAGGTACAAAAAATATAAAATATTATGTTAAAGACTTTGAAAAGAATTTAATAGAACTATAAACACAAATTACAATTTCTGCGAGAGATAGATAGAGATTTGAATAAAATTTCTATCTTTTTTTAAAAAAATTTTCATAATTAGTTGACAGAATGAAAAAATGATGATATAAAATAGGTGTATTCGATAAAGGATACAACTGAAAAATTGAATAGTAGATATTTCCCTTTTGAAATCATATATTTTAGTTCTGAACTACATTATATCTAACAGAACTGGCTTTAAGTAGCTAATAAGGTAATAACAGAAATTACTTTTTTCGATTATCAAGACGGAAGCCAGATTGAATTTAATGGAGCCCATTGTCTCGGAGGCTCGGTGTTGGTTTTATCATAAGATATGTAATTTATCTCCAACCAATGTAAAGAAGTAATATTGATGTCGTAAGCGCTAACAGATATCTTATTTGATTTACAGGTACAATATTTATATGTCTAAAAGTGAAAAGCTATTAGGCTTATTAAAGATTTGTTTTTAGCAAGTAATTTGTAACCTGTGGATAAGTAAGAAATCTGATATTTTTTTTGAGAAAAATTTTAATGCAAGTAAGCAAAGAAATTTTTCAGTAAAAAAGTAAGCGAAACATTAATATCAATTGTGGCTCCAAAAGGGAAAAATAAAATATATAGCCAATAATAGTGATATAAGAATATATAAGGTTTCGTTTATGATAACGAAGCCTTTTTTGTTGCTTACAAATGCATACTTGCTAGAAAGGAGGAAAACTTGGAAGACTTAAAAATCGTAAATGCAGATAATCTATTATATACTTCTTTAGATGAAACAGAATTTATCATTGAAGATATTTTACCAATAGGACTTCATATATTTTGTGGAGCTCCAAAAGTAGGAAAGAGTTGGTTAATGTTAGATATTTGTATTAAAGTTTCAAAGGGAGAAGAAATATGGAACTTAAAAACAAATAAATGTGATGTTTTATATCTTGCTTTAGAAGACACTTATCAAAGACTTCAAAAAAGATTATTTAAGCTAACTAATGAGATAGATTCAAATTTTCATATATCTATTGAGTCAAATAAAATTGCAAATGGATTGACATCTCAATTAGAACAAACATTAAAGAAATATCCTGATATTAAACTAATAGTTATTGATACTCTTCAGAAGGTTAGAAAACAAAATAATGATATAAACTATTCTAACGACTATACAGATATATCTTTATTAAAACAATTTGCAGATAAAAATAAAATTGCTGTTATTTTAGTACACCATCTAAGGAAACAAGATGATAGTGATGTATTTAATAGAATTTCTGGAACAACAGGAATAATGGGAAGTAGTGATACAACATTTATACTAGAAAAGAAATCAAGAGATGATTCAGTAGCAACCTTATTTGTTACAGGTAGAGATGTTGAATATCAGACTTTCACATTAAGATTTGAAGAATGCAGATGGAATTTACTAGAACGATCATTTCAAAAGGATATTGAAATGAAAAATGCTCCAGAGATTATCTATAATGTTATATCTTTTGTCAATGATAAAGGAGAATGGCAAGGCACAGCAACTGAACTTCTTACTTCTTTAGATGAAAAAGATATAACACCGCAATATCTTACAAAGTTATTAAACGAGTATAGTAAAACAATTTTATTGGATAATAAAATATGTTTTAAGACATCAAGGACAAGCACATCTCGTTTAGTAAATTTTAAGAAAGATATTGACGGCAATGACGATGATGACGGTAAAAATATACCACAGGAATCGTCATTGAAAGGAAGTCCAGAGGGAACATCTGGCACACAACTTTTGTAAAAAGTGTAGTGTGTTACACTCATAAATGCGATTTTGAAAAATTATGTGGCTGATTATATCGTTACTTAAATTTTTCAAAAAGAGAATGTTAAATATTATTTGCCTTTGGCAAGATAATATTTAACAGGCGAAGAAGCATATGAGTGTTCTCACATTTTGATGAAGCAGTCCTATAGGATTTTAGCGTCATTATCGTCATCAAAATGTGGGCTACGAAGAAAAAACAAGGAAGGAAAAAATAGAATGGCATACACAATATTGCGATTTAAGAAAGACAAAGGTGGTGCCATAGCTGGATGTGAAAGACACAATGAAAGAAAAAAAGAAGCATATAAAAGTAATCCAGATATAGATATGAATAAATCTAAAGAGAACTATCATATCATACACGCACCACAATACACATATTCAAGAAAAATAAAAGAATTAATAAAAGAATATGGCTGTAAAACAAGAAAAGATAGTGTCAAATTAGTTGAAACATTGATAACAGCTTCTCCTGAATTTATGAATAGATTAAGCAAAGGAGAACAAAGGGAATATTTTGAAAGAGCAGTAAAATTTATGAAAGATGAAATTGGCGAAGATAGAATAATATCAGCAGTAGTACACATGGATGAGGCAACACCACATATGCATTTAGTATTTTGCCCTATAAATAAAGATGGTAAACTATCAGCTAAAAGTATTCTTGGAAATCAAAAAAGCCTTTCAGAATGGCAAACGAGATACTATAATTATATGCACGAAAGATGGAATGAACTTGAAAGAGGAAAATCAGCTCAAGAAACAAAAAGAAAGCATATTCCTACCTGGTTATTTAAGTTAGCTGATAATTTAGATAACTTATATAATCAATTATTAAAGAAAATTGAGAATATTAATATGATAGGAATGAAAAAGAATAAAGAAGAAGCTATTAATATTCTTTCAGAATTTGTTCCAAAGGCAGAGAAATTTTCGGCAAAGGTAAATTCTTATAACGATTATATAAATGAATTAGAAGAAAGAGTTTTAATTCAGAGAAAAGACAATAGAATACTAGCTGAAGAAAATCTTGACTTAAAAGAAAAAATTGAGAATAAAGATTTTGAAGTTAGTGAAAGAATTAGACTAATGCAAAATCAAGTTAATAAATACGAACGACTTATAAAGAAAGTTCCAGAGAATATTATAGAAAAAATCCAAAAGAAAGAAAAAAATAGAAAAAATAGAGAAAGATAGGAGGTTAATTATATGTCGCAAATAGTAAAAGAAGAAAAATTAGTATATACAGCTCAAGAAGTAGCTAAAATATTGCACGCAAGCCCAAATTATGTTTATGAATTAATACGAAAAGGAAAATTAAAGGCTTTTAAGCTAAAGAGCATACGAATTCTTAAATCTGCTTTAGAAGACTTCATAAAACAAAATGAGGGGAACGATTTGTCTGATATAGATAATGTTAGAAGATTATCAGAATATGAAGACAATGAAAGATAAAGTCCATGGGTAATGTCACTATACAAAAACGAGGTAATTATTATCAGTATAAAATTGAAGTGGCTAAAGTAGATGGAAAAAGAAAGTTTATAAATAAATCTGGGTTTAAAACAAAAGAAGAAGCAATAAAAGCTGGGAATCTAGCTTATGCAGAATATTTGAATACAGGATTAAACTTTAAGGAAACAACGATTTCTTTTAGTGATTATCTAGATTATTGGTATGAAAACTATTGCGAAACTACTCTAAAATATAATACTAGACGAACTTATAAAACTATGATGGATAAATATTTAAAGCCAGAACTTGGAAAGTATAGGTTAAGTGCTTTATCAAGTGTTAAGTTAAATTCTTTTATAGTAGAGCTTTGCAATAAATACAATTATAAGAAATCATATTTTAATAATATTTTGAAGGTATTAAAAACAAGTTTTAGGTTAGCAACAGATGTATTTGGATTTATAAGATATAATCCAGCAGTAACATTAAGACTGCCTAAAATAGAAGATGAAGTAGAGTTTGAAAAACATCTTTATAATCAAGATGAAATAAACAAAATTTTAGAACGATTTAAAGATGATGATGTATTTACTTGTGCTTTTATTACAGCATGTTATACAGGAATGAGAACAGGAGAAGTTTGTAGCTTAACATGGGATGACATTGATTTTGAAAACAGAATTATAAATGTTAAGCATACTGTATATGATAAGCCTGATGATGGAAAAGGTAGATGGTATATGGGAACAACTAAAACTAAAAATGGAACAAGACAAATATATATGAGTCCAACTTTATATCAAGCCTTAATGAATTTTAAGAAGAAACAACAATATCTAAAGATACTATATGGAGCTAATTATATAACTTATTATTTTGAAGATATAATTGGAAAAAATGGAAAGTTAATTGAAAAAAGAATTATTGAGAATACAGGGAATATTCTTCATATGAATACTGCAAATTTAGTATTTACAAGACCTAATGGAAAATATGTAGGAAGAAATATATTAAACTATCCATTTAAGATAATTCATAAGGAATTAGGTATTGAGGATTGCAGGTTTTATGATTTAAGAGGAAGTTATGCAACAACTAATTTAAGGAACGGAGTTGAAATTAGAGATGTTGCAGATATTCTTGGACACAAGTATGTTGAAACTACTGAAAACTTTTATATATCAAGTACAGAAGAAGATAAGAAAGATGTTACAACTGCTTTTGATAAAGTTATGACTTCAGACTTAATAAATGATATTATAAAATATGAAATTGCATACTAAAATGTAGAGGGCTAGTATATTTACTGGCTCTCTAATTTTTTTATTGGTATAAAAAGTCAATTTATGATATAATAATGCAAGATAAATAAAAAGGGAGTAGCTATAATATGTCAAGTAATGTAAATGCTAATGATTATGTTGTATTAGATGTAGAAACTAATGGCTTGTCATCTATTAGAGATGATCTTTTATCTATTTCAATATTTAAACCTGATGATAATAAAATATATGACAGATTTTTACCATTAGAATTATCAAATGAAGTTGAAACGACTTATATAAATGGAATTACAAAAGAAATGTTAAAAGATAAAAGTCCATTAACACAAAAAGAATTTGATAAAGTTATAAATGATTTTGAATTAGAAAAAAGAATAATATTAATATATGGAAGTATTGATGAAAAGTTTATTAAGAATTATCTAAAAAGAAAGAAGATTAAAGGTTTTGATAAACTTAGATTTTATAATTTCAAACATGATATTATTTCTAGTAGATTTTCAGAAGGTAATATAACTAAAGATAACTTATGTAAAATTTATGGAATTAACAATATACAGGAAATACATACAGGATTAAATGATTGCATTTTGGAATGGAATCTTTTCCAAAAGATGAATGGAAATAAGCTTATAATTATAAATAATGATGTTTTTGAGTTTAATGATGATTATATTATTCCAGTAAGTTATTTGACAACATATACAAATTTTAAATATTGCATCAAAGATTTTCCCAAAATAGATGCAGAGATAAAAGAAATCAAAAAGATACGAATTGATTCTTCGGAAATTAAAAAATTTGAAACCAATATAAGTGGAATATCTATTGAACATTTAATAAATACACTATTAAATGTAAAAGATATGAATAGTGAAACTTTTTTGTTTCAATTAGAAAATAAGAAAAAATTGAAAAAATTAGGGAAACTACCATCAATGATTCATCAGATACCAATATTACTTAACAGAGATGGAACGATAACAGCATTAAACAAAGAAGATGAAAAAAGAGTAAATGAAGTTAATAAAGTAACTAATATTATTAAAGAAAAAATAAAACCTCTTATTAAATATATTAAAGCTGATGTATTTGATAATGAGCTAATTATGTCTCAAGAATTAGTTATTAATAAAAAAGATAATGTTTTAGCAAAATGTGATTTATCAACTAAAAATAAAATTTTAGAAATAAAAGCATTTATTCCAGATATAGATAAAATAAAATATCAATTATATTACGAAGCTAATGGTAGAGAGATTTATATATTACAAACAAAATGGAATAGAAATCTAAAAAAGGGACTTATTTTTACCTTATATAAAGTTGATATATTGGAAAATACAAAAAAGATAAAGAAGATAAATGATAATTCAAATAACCCCAAAATTAATAAAAAAGCTTTAGAAAGAAAAGTTGCAAAAAGAGTTAGCAATTATTTTAATGAAGAGGGTAATAGATGGTCATTAGGTTGTATGACATTTAAAAGCACGGATGATTTCAATTATCAATACTTAAAAGAATATATTAATAAGAATAAAATTAATATTAAAGAACTTTCAGCTAGTATAGATGTTAGTGAAAATGCAGTGAGAAATTGGATTAATGGAAAATCAAGACCTTATGTATGGAATGCAATAGCGATATGCATTTGTTTAGATATTGATGAAAGAAAAATAATAATAAAAAAATAAAATTGTTTTTTAAATGTTGCATATTTTTTTTAGTTAGTATATACTAAAAACATAATAACGAATGTAAACATTGTTTGCATTTTGTTTGCAAAAAACTAGAAAGCATAATATAAATAATACTAATAATACAATAAATACAAATGGAGAAAATGCTTGATATTATTAGTATAAATAGATATGCATAGTATTGATAATATGCTTATTAAATCGCCATGTGGAAGTGGTAAAAAGTACAAAAACTGCTGTGGTAAAAACCAGTAATTGGAAAGGTTACTAATATTTATATAAGTTGAAATAAACACCAAAAAATTAAAATAGTAAAAAGGCTGACATTGTAAAGATGCCAGTCTTTTTTACTTAGGCAAGTTGTTAAATTAGACATGTTATGATATAATTTAATTATAAAATAAAAGGAGAAAAGGATATGGAAAAAATAAAAACAGTATTAAAAATAGTAGGAATTATAATAGCAATTGTTATAATAGGAGTTTTAATATTAAAAATAAGTGTAACAAAAAAATATGATGGAAAAGAAGTAAAACTAATAAGTAAAGAAGATATTACATTGTATTTAACAGATATTAAATATGATGAAGAACAAGGACCACAATTATATTTCAGGTTTGACAAAAATGAAAATGATACCACTAATTATAGTATAGAAGTAACAACTAGATATATAAATGGTGTAAGATTGTATTCATATGAAAAGATAGGATTACAAGATACAACAAGTATAAACTTATATAGTTTTTATAAAAGAGATTTAGATGCATTAAATTTAAAAACAAATAAGGAAAAATTAAATAAATATGGATATACAGTTCAAGACTACAAAAATGGTTTTTCAAATATTAATAGCTTTGACTTAGAAATTAAATTATATAAATGGGTATATGATGATGAAAAAAAACAAAGCAATGAGATGATAGATGTACAAGATAGAGCAACTATAGATATAGTAAGAGGACATGAAGTAAAAATTGGCAGTTTATATAAAATAATAAAAGTAAACGGAAATGAAAATAATTTGTTAAAAAATATATATAAAGTAAAAATTGAACAAAGAACAAAAATATCAAAATCAATCCCAGAAGAAAACTGGAAAGAATTTGATGAAATAATACCAAATGATATAATTGCAAACATAGATGAAATAACAGGTAGTGATAATAGTAAATTAAAGAAAGATGAAGTATTACGACAATTAAGGAAGAAAAAGTATGCAGAATATACAGAAGAAATAGAAATATCAGAAACTTATGAGAGAAAAGACAGAGGATATCAAATGTTTGATAAAGATGGAAATCAGATGATAACAATTATACCATATTATATAAACTCTATAACAGCATTACCAGAAGAATATTATAAAATAACATATAATGATAAAACAGTATATTATAATGTAAAAGATTAAAATTAAAACAAAGTGATGTAGACATTGATATATGTTAGCATTTCTTTGTTTTCTGTTTTTGAAAGTATTAAAAATATATGGAGAAGTAAAGAAAAAAGTAAAATTATGATAGGAGAAAAGAAATGTCAATATATAAATCAAAATTAAATGAAGAGAAAATAAAAAATATATTACAAGAAGAATATCAGATAATTGCAAAGAAAATTGAAAAAATAGAAAAAGGAACAGCAAATATATATATAATTTTTGCTGAAGATGAACAAAAATATATATTAAAAGAGTTTGATGAAAGCAGAAAAGAAGAGTCTATAGTAAAAGAGATACAAATAATTAACTTTTTAAAGTGCAGAAAAATAAATGTTCCTCAATACATAAAAACAAAATCAAATGAATTTTATATAAAATATGAAAATGAAATAATAATACTCCAAAAATTTATCGATGGATATACAATTGAGAATAATACAGGTGATCATGATAAAGTGATAGAAAGTGCAACAATACTTGGAAGAATAATAAAAGAGCTTCAAAAATATAAAAAACTTGATGATGAAAACATAATTGAAAAATGGTTTTCAAAAGAAAGTTTAGAAAATAAAATAATTCAAATGGAAGACTTTAAGAAATCAATAAAAAAAGATAATAAATATAAAGAAGTTTTCTTAAAAGATTTAGAAGATAAAATTGAAATTTCAAAAAAACTAAAAGAACAATTTGATTTTTCAATTATTTCAAAAATGTCAATAATGAATAGTCATGGAGATTATAGTGTTCAACAATTGATATATAATAATGAAAAAGAAACATCAGTAATTGATTTTGAATCTGCAAAGAGATTACCAATAATGTGGGAAATAATAAGATCATATACATATATTGATAAAGATGTAAAAAATGGAGAGATGAATATAGATACTTTTATAGAATATGTTAGGGAAGTTTCAAAATATGTAAAATTAAATGAATTTGATTTAAAATATTGTGCATATATTTATTTAATACAAATTATTGGAAGTTTATATGGATATAAGCAATATAATGAAAATTATGAACAAATAGAATTATTAAATTTTGCGATATTTAGAACTAATATATGCAGATATTTATATGAGCATTTAGATGAAATCGGGACAAGATTAGAAAAAGAAGTTACAGAATATATGAAAAAAGAAAAATTAGATGTTTTAAATGAAAGAGGAGAATTTACAGGAATAATAGAAACAAGAGAAGAGTGTCATAAAAAAGGTTTGTGGCATAGATGTGTATATGCATTTGTTATAGATAAAGATTCAAATATATTACTTCAAAAAAGAAGTGCAAACAAAAAATTATGGCCTAATTTATGGGATGTAACAGTTGGAGGACATGTTGATTCAGGAGAATTTGGTAGACAAGCATTAATAAGAGAATGTAAGGAAGAGCTTGGAATAGATATATGTGATAAGGATATAAAATATTTAGTTGGATCATGTTCAAAAACAACAAAAGGAAAGATTACTAATAATCAATTTAATGAATGTTATTTGATTACAAAAAATATAGACATATCAAAAGTTAAATTACAAGAAGAGGAAGTTGCAGAAATAAAATTTTTTACTAAAGAGGAAGTATTAGAAAGAATTAATAATAATTATGATGGATTAACAGATAAAACAGGACCATGGAATTTTTTATTGAAAATATTGGAACAAAGATGAGCAAAAAGATTTAATGAGAATAGATAGGTTTAAGAAGAATTTCTTAAATCTTTTTTAATGTCATTTAATAGTCACTTATAACATTGTATAATAAAACTAGAAAAATAAAAAGAAAGGAGTTCGTATAATGTAGCATTTCATTGTACGAGGAAATTAAATGGAAATATTAAAAGTTGAAAACTTATGTAAGCAATATGGAAAAGGAGAAAATAAAGTAACAGCATTAGATAATGTTTCATTTACAGTAAATAAAGGTGAATTTGTAGCAATAGTAGGAGCATCAGGAAGTGGAAAATCAACACTATTACATTTAATAGGAGGAGTTGATAGACCAACAAGTGGAAAAGTATTTATAGACGGAAAAGATATTTATAAATTTAATGATGATGAACTAGCAATATTTAGAAGAAGACAAGTTGGGTTAATATATCAATTTTATAATTTAATACCAATATTAAATGTAGAAGAAAATATCACATTACCATTAAAATTAGATAACAAAAATATAGATAAACAAAGACTTGATGAATTAATAAAAGTATTAGGATTAGAAGAAAGAAGAACACATTTACCAAATGAATTATCAGGAGGTCAACAACAAAGAACATCAATAGGAAGAGCAATGATAACAAATCCAGCAATTATATTAGCAGATGAGCCAACAGGAAATTTGGATTCTAAAGCAAGTGATGAAATTGTAACATTATTAAAAAAATCAAATAAAGATTATAAACAAACAATAATAATGATAACACACAATCTAGAAATAGCAAAAGTTGCAGATAGAATTATAAAAATTGAAGATGGAAAAATTGTTGAGGAGGTGTAATAAATGAACATTCTTACAAGTTTATCTATCAGAAATTTAAAATTAAATAAAAAAAGAACAATAAGTACAATAATAGGAATAATATTATCAGTAGCATTAATATGTGCTGTTGCAAGTATGGGAATGAGTTTTCAAGCAACATTAGTAGAAAATGCAAAAAATCAATCAGGATATTGGCATTTGAAGTTAGAAAATGTTAGTGATGAAGAAATAAAAGATATACAAAATAATAGAGATGTAAAAGATATATTTGCAATAAAAATATGTGGATATTCAATTTTACAAGGAAGTCAAAATGAGTATAAACCTTATGCAAGATTAATTTCTATGAATGAGAGTTCATTTAATGATTTGCATTTTGAATTAATAGAAGGCAGATTTCCAGTTAATAATAATGAAGTAGTAATTAGTAAAACGATAATGGCAAATGGAAAAGTAGAATACAAAATAGGAGACACAATCAATTTAAATGTTGGAACAAGAAGTATAAAACCAGGAGTTAATGAAAAAGAATATGATAATATATATGATGCAGAAGAGATAATAAATACAACAAATTATTCATTTAAAATAGTAGGAATCATAGAAAGACCAGATACAAGTTTTGAAAAATATTCAGAGCCAGGATATACTGTAATTACAACAGGAATAAGTACAGGAAGATCTGATTTATATATAAGTTTAAAATCACCAAAAAATTATAAAGAGACAATACCTCAAATATTAGGAGTTCAAAGTTATGAAAGTTTGTCAAAAAATGACACTGAGACCAAATATGATTATACTTTAAATAAAGAATTATTAAGATGGGAAGCATTTGCATTTTCAGATTCAACAGTTACTATGTTATATTCAGTAATTGGAGTAGTAATAGTAATAATATTATTTACAAGTATATTTTGTATAAGAAATTCATTTGCAATATCAATAACAGAAAAAATAAAAATGTATTCAATGCTTGCAAGTGTTGGAGCAACCAAAAGACAAATAAGAAAAAATGTAATACAAGAAGGATTAATATTAGGATTAATAGGAATACCTTTAGGAATACTATCAGGATTTTTTGCAGTATTTGTATTAATACAAATAGTAAATTCACTTTTAGGTGATTATTTATTACAACATGTTGATGGATTAGTATTTAAAATATCAATATTACCAATTATTTTATCAGCAGTGTTAGGATTTGTAACAATATATTTATCATCAATAGCATCTGCTATAAAAGCAAGTAGAGTAAGCCCAATAGAAGGATTAAGAGGCTCTAAAGATATAAAACTAAATTCAAAAAAATTAAAAGTACCAAAGATTATATCAAAATTATTTAAAACTGGTGGAGAATTAGCATATAAAAACTTAAAAAGAAGTAAGAAAAAATATAGAACAACAGTTGTATCAATTGCGGTAAGCATATTTGTATTTATCACAATGAATGCATTTATAACTAATATGTTCCAAGAATCACAAAAATATTATAAAGACTATGATTATAATATACAATTAAATGTTGGAAAAGTATCAAATGAAGAAATAGATAGAATAATTTCATTAGATAATATAGAAAAATATTCAATATTGTATAATTCAAATAATGGAGTTATAAAAATAAAAGATATTGATAAAATTAATTTAGCTTCTGGTACATTGTCAGAAGAAGGATATTATGATGAAGAAAATGAAGAATTCATAGAGACAGGGGAGAAATATTCAGCATTACAAATTATGGCATTAGATAGTGATTCATTTAAAAGATATGTAAGTAAAATTGGTGCTAAATATGATAAAGTAAAAGATAAAGGAATATTGTGTGACGAAGTAAGTTGGATAGAAGATGGTCAAGTAAAAAATGGAAGAAAATATAAATACAATGTTGGAGATATAATAGAAGGAAAAGATTACAATGATAAACAACGTTCAGTAGAAGTTGGTGCAATTTCAACAATTAAACCAGATGGAATTGATAGAAGTTATTATGAAGGTGGATATTTAATTTTAGATATATCACAATTAGAAAATGAGGAAAAGCCAGTATATAATACAGTAACAATACAATCAAATAATCCAGACCAACTAGAGAAAGATATAGATGCTTTACATTTAGATATTAGAATTTATAATATTGATGCATCTGCCAAAGAAGAAAGTGCAATGGTATTAGTAACAAAAATATTCTTATATGGATTTATAACAGTAATAACATTAATAGGAATTACAAATATTTTTAACACAATTACATCAAATATGGAATTAAGACAAAAAGAATTTGCAATGTTAAAATCAATAGGAATGACATCAAAAGAATTTGATAGGATGATAAATTTAGAAACTATATTTTATGGAACTAAAGCATGGATTATAGGAACAATTATGGGATTACTTGGAACATTTGCAATATATAAAGCATTTTCAGTAAAATTTCAAAAAGGTATGTATATACCTACAAATGCAATTTTAATTTCTGCAGTTTTTGTATTTATATTTATATTTATTATTATGAGATATTCAATTTATAAAATTAATAAACAAAATACAATTGAAACTATTAGAAATGAAAATGTATAAAAAAATAGTCATAAATTATTAAAGATTTTTAATAATTTATGATTATTTTTTTGAATATAGTAAATTATTGAAATTTTTTTATTGCTATGTATAAAAAATATATCAAAAAATTCATTAAGTATATAACTTAATGAATAAAAATAACATTGATTTATTTAACAATATAGCTTATAATTGATATATACAAATATTTGAGAAGAAAAAAATAAATAATTATAAAAATTATAATCTTAAATTTAAGATTATAGATAGATTGAGTAAAAATAATTGAAATGGGAGAAATTATATGGAAAATAATGAATTATCAATTGCTTATGCAGAAGTATATGAGATTTTATCTTTTATGGAACCAAAATATATAGATAAAATACCATTAAAATTAATGGAATTATTTAGAGAAGAAAAATTGAAAGACTATAAGCCTAATATAGAGCCAACTATACCACTAGATGAGCAAAAATTGCAGAAAAAAACTTTAATAATTTTAGCAATGTTAAATATTAATTATTGGTGTGAAGATGAAAATGAAAAGAAAGAGTTAATTAAACTTTATTCTGAAAATGATAAAAGAAAAGAAGAAGAATTGAGGGAAAGATATAATCCAGATAATTTATTTAAGAAAAAAGGACAAATAGTTGAAGATAATAAAATTAATCAAGAGTATACACAACTTATTGAATATAAAGAACAAAATATATTTAAGAAAATTCTAAGTAAGATTATGAAATTATTTAAAAAAAATAATTAAGGAGGGTGGAAAGAATGCAAGACAATAAAACAGCGCAAATGAGAGAATATTTAAAATTAAAACAAATTCAAGAAAATGATGAAAGTGATGAAATAATAGAAGAAGTATATAATAATGTTATTACAAAGGAAGATGCAGAAAGAGATGAAATGGAAGAAAAATAGTTTGAAAGAAATTTTAAATCTTTCATACCTAGCTATGTTTTTGAATGAAGTGAGAAAGGAAGAGAAATAGTATGACTAAAGAGGAAAAAATAGCAATACAAAAAAAAGAAATGACTAGTTTTATGAATTATTTTAGGGATAATCAATTAGATTTTAATGACACTGAATTACTACAGAAAATGCAAGATTCTATAACAAGAATATTTCAATTAGAAATTGAAGAACTGGGGTATAGTTACCAACCTAATAGAGATGATAGTCAAAATACATTTGGATTAAAATTTATAAATGATAGAAGTGAAACATTTTTGGGGGTATATCGAAAGAATACTAGGCCGCCTAGTATAACATATAATATTGCACACTTGTATAGAGGTTTACAAAGTCCAGATGTTGATAAAAGATTATTTACTTGTAAGACATTATATCAAACGGTATTTCATGAAATACAACATCATAGACAAGAATTGATGACAAAAACAAATGTTAGTAGTAAAGATGGATTGGAATATGCAAGGGATTATATATTAAATGGGTATCTTGAAAAGAGTTGGTATTCTAGAGATAGAAAAACAGGAAATTATGATGCATATTCAATAGAAAATAATGCAGATGAAGTTGGATATAGACAATATTTAGAAATAATGGGATATTCAGATAAAGAAATAACAGATTTAATGAATATTGAACAAGGAAAATTTAATATAGCACGATATAAAGCAAATGTAAATTCTTGGGATGGACAATCACATTATGAAAGTGATGGATTACAAGAAAGAGATGATGTTACAATTCCTATTTTGGATGATTTAATATGTGTTAGAGGTAGAACTGAAATATTAAATAGGTATCCGATATTACAAAAGGAATATAATTTAGATGGAACCAAAAAGAGTGCAATTGATTTAATTAAAAATATGCAAAAAGAAGAACAATATATATTACAAAATCAAGACTTATCAGATGATGATAAAGCAAAATTAATACGAGATGGACAAGAAATGTATTATGAATTGGTTTATAGGCAGGTTGAAAAAAGTACACCAGAGCAAATTGCTGAAATCGTAAAACAAATAGGAAAAGATGAAGCACAAAGAATATTTGAAGAAATGTCTCATTATTTTCAACGTGAATTAGAGGGGAGATTAGGAAAATCAGCACAGATGACTTCTGCACAAGAAAGAATAGGAAATTATGGATTTATAATGCCTTTTAATAATGGAACAATAGAAATAGAGCAAAATGGAAAAAGACAACAAGTATTATTTGAAGATTTTATAAAAACAATTGATCCACAATTATTACAAAAAAAGTTTATGATTCCATCTGGAAAAAATAAAGGAGAAATGTCAGCTGAACAATTTGTAGGACAATATTTCTTTAAATATTTGCCACAAAGTGGAAAAGTAAAATTAAAAGATGGAACAGAAATATCAGCAAAACAATATGTAGAACAATATGTTTTGGAAATGGGAGAATTAAAAGAAAATTATACACCCAAAAATTTTATTATGAACACAATGCAGTCAGAAAACCCATGGGCTATCCATAAGGAAAGCCGCGAAAGATTAGAACAATACTATGAAGGAAAAAAACAGGTTTTAGCAGATATAGAACAAAAAGTATTAAGTTATGATCCTACAAAAGTAGATGAGCAACAACAAAAACATCAAAGAAAGATGCAATGGGTAAAAGATTTTATTAAAGACTATGAGGTAACAGAAGAAGAAACGGCATATGCATTAAGAGCAAATTGTGAAAATGAAAATATTAAAAGGGTTATAGATAGTATAAAAAGTGGAAAGTTTGTTGAAAATTTTGATAATAATGCTATTAAGTATAAAAATGATCCAGAATGGTTTATGCAAAATTTAATACCAGCTATGGCTAGACTGCTAAAAGAAGCTGACAACTTAACTATAGATGGAGGAATAGACTATTTAGAAAAGTTTGTATCAATTCCAGAAGTAAATAAAATGTTGATTCAAATTCGAGATAATGAGCAATCAAAACAAATGCATAAAAAAGCAGAAAATAATAGAAAAACTGGCAATATTCCTAGACATCATAGGACTATAGCAGAAATTGATAAGCAATATGCACAAGATTATCTAAGAAGTGGAAATCTAAGTCAAGGTTCTGTTGAACAAGAAATAAATTATAGAAGAATACAGGCCTCAAAAAGTTTAATTAAAGTATCTAATGAAAAGAAAAAAGAGGATATCCCATTGGTAAGAAATCAACAGATTTCACTAACTAGAGTTCTTGCAAGACAAGAAGGAAAAACTCCAAGCGAGCCATTTTATGATGAAGAAAAAAAATGTTGGCGTTGCAGAATGGATACTCAAGAAGAACAAAAGGAAAGACCTATAATGACTTCTCCAACATATGATATTACACCAGAAACAATATCAAGAGATACTAAAGATGTTGAGCTTCAAGAAATAAATGATATGGTACAAATAATAAAACAAATGCAAATACATAAAACAAAGGATAATCAACAATTTTTAAGATAGTAAAATATTGTATAAAAAGGGGGCTTACAAAGTCCTCTTTTTATGATAAAATATATATGGAGTGAGAATATATGAAAATATTATTAGTAGAGGATAATGAGATATTAGCTAAAGGATTAATATACTCTTTAGAACAAAAGAAATATCAAGTAATACACACATTAAATGTAGAAAATACACTCAAAATATTAAAAACAGAAAAAATAGATTTAGCAATATTAGATGTATCATTACCAGATGGAAATGGATTTGATTTATATAAAAATAATATAAAAGAAAAGAATATATCTTCAATTTTTTTAACAGCAAAAGATGAAGAAGACAATATTGTGAAAGGATTAGAGTTAGGCGCAGAAGATTATATTACAAAACCATTTTCAATAAAAGAACTGATGGCAAGAATAAATAGAATAATATTAAGAAACAAGAAAAACACAATAATACAAGTCCAAAATATAAAATTTGATATGGATAAAATGGTTGTGTATAGGGATAATGAAAATGTAGAACTTACAAACTTAGAGTTGAAAATATTGAATTTATTATTCTTAAATTTAAATAAAGTAGTAAAAAGAAGTGAAATAATAGACAAAATATGGGAATGGACAGGAAATGATGTAAATGATAATACTGTAACAGTATATTTAAAAAGAATAAGAGAAAAAATTAAAACAGATATTATAATTACAATTAAAGGAATTGGATATAGAATTGATAGTGAAGTAGATTAATAAATTGTCAATAACATCTAATTTTTGAAAAGGAATGAAATAAAAATGAAAAACAAAATAGAATTAAAGAAAATGTGTATTACAAGTTGTATTGTAATTATTATATTTCTAATTACATTTTCGATTTTAATATATAAACAATACAAAACATATACATATAATTTTAATCAAAAAATAGCAGGAATTATAGATAATGTTTTAGAAAAATATCCTGATATAGAAAAAAGAGAAATTGTAGAAATATTAAATAGTAGTGATAAAACTAATAATGAGATATTAAGGGAATATGGCATAGAACTAGATAAAGATTCAGTAATATTAGAAAATAACACAGATTTTCAAAAATTTATTATTATAGATGTAAGTACATTGATAGTATTTATTTTAATATTATCAATAATAGTCTTCAAATATAATCATAGTGAAAGTAAAAAAATTAATGAAATAACAAAATACATAGAAGAAATCAATAGAGGAAATTACAAACTAAATATAGAAGAAAACACAGAAGATGAATTGTCAATATTAAAAAATGAATTATATAAAATAACTATAAAGTTAAAAGAAGTTGCTGAAAATTCTCAAAAAGATAAAACAACATTAAAAGATTCATTATCAGATATATCACATCAAATAAAGACACCAATTACATCAATTTTAATAATGTTAGACAATATTTTAAGTGATGAAAATATGCCAGAAGATATAAAAAAAGATTTTATTAAAGATATAAAAAGAGAAATAATAAATATAAAATTTTTAGTGGAATCAATTTTGAAATTATCAAAAATAGACAGTAATTCAATAAAATTTATAAAAAAAGAAGTTTTTATAAAAGATATAATAAATGAAGCGGTAAAAAATGTATCAATGTTAAGTGAATTGAAAAATATAGAAATAATAGTTTCAGGAGATGATTCAATAAAAACAATATGTGATTTAAAATGGCAAGTTGAAGCAATAACAAATATATTAAAAAATTGCATAGAACATTCATATGAAAATAGAAAAATTTATATAAATTATAATCAAAATAATATGTATACAGAATTAAAAATTGAAGATAATGGAACAGGAATAGATGCAAAAGATTTACCACACATATTTGAAAGATTTTATAAAGGAAAAAATTCATCAAGTGATAGTGTAGGAATAGGTTTAGCTTTATCAAAATCAATAATAGAAAGTAATAATGGATATATACAAGTGGATTCAAAATTAAATAAAGGAACAACATTTATAATAAAATATTTAAAGTAGCCAAAGCAAATTTGTCAAAACAACTAAATAAGACAAATTATTGTAGCAAGGCTACTTTTTTTGCATATTATGTAATATGACAAATCAAAAATTGATTTAATTATATTAAGAGGAGGAAAAATATGTTTACGCGTAGATATCAAAGATGTTCATGCATGAATAATCAAGCATGGAATACATCTACAAATATGATTGAAGATAAATGTAATAATGACTGTTCTACAAATTGTAGTTATGAACAACAAGAGCCTGTAGACTGTTGTGAATGTGGATTTGATGAAGAATATGAAATGAGTGTATTTCCAGATAATCCAATGTTAGCTCAAAGTTATGTTCCTTGGCAATATATGGATAAAACATTTAGACCAGAAATTGGACTAAAAATGGGAACAATATTTCCAGAATTAGTAAGCCCATATACACCATGTCAATCAATGAGAACAAATGAATTTTTAGAAACAACAAATCAAATTGGGGAGGGCTGTAATAATGGAAGATAATAGAAATTGGATGATGAATAATTCAAATAATATGAATTGGAATATGCAGTCTGCAGATGGTTTAAATGTATTAGATAATATGACAAATTGTAACAATATGCAAAATTGTGAATGCAATCAATCACAAGCAACAAGAGAAGAAATGATGGAAAGAATAAAAAGCTTGAATTTTGCAATAACAGAGCTTGGATTATATTTAGACACACATGTTGATGATCAAAAAGCACTTTGTTTACACAGAAAATATTGCAAAGAATATAGAGAATTAACAGATAAATATCAAAAAGTATATGGACCATTAACAATTCAATTTCCATGTAATAAATGGAGATGGATTGAAGAACCATGGCCTTGGGAAAGGGGGAATTTCTAAACTATGTGGACTTATAATAAAGTATTACAATATCCAATAAATATAAAATGTGCAGACCCTCGTCTTGCAAAAGTAATTATTAGCCAATATGGTGGACCAGATGGAGAACTTGCAGCATCTTTAAGATATTTATCACAAAGATTTGGTATGCCAGACCAAAATGCAAAAGCTATTTTAAATGATATTGGAACAGAAGAATTAGCCCATTTAGAAATGGTAGGAACTATAGTTCATCAATTAACCAAAAATGCATCAATTGAAGAAATAGAAGCAGCAGGATTAGGAGCATATTATACAGATCATGGTGTAGATATATATCCACAATCTGCAGCAGGTGTACCATTTGATGCAACATGTTTAGCATGTAAAGGTGATGTAATTGCAAACTTACAAGAAGACTTAGCTGCTGAGCAAAAGGCAAGAGCAACATATGAAAAATTAATAGATTTATGTAGAGATAATCCAGATGTAATAGATCCATTAAGATTTTTAAGAGAAAGAGAAATTGTTCACTTCCAAAGATTTGGTGAAGCTTTAAGAATTGTTCAAGATAAGCTTTCAGATAAGAAATTTTGTATGAATGATATGAATAATATAATGCAATTAAATAATAATTGTGGAAGATAATATAATATGCCAAGTTATTTTAGATAGCTTGGCATATTTGTTAATGTTCAAAATATATCTAATAAATGTTGAATAATGTCTAATAATGTGTTAAAATGAACTCAATGTGAAGAGTAAATACTTTAGCAATAAAAATTAATTTTAAAGGAAGTCCAAAATGGAATTTAAAGAACAACTAAAAAAATATCAAACAATTATAAATACAGAATTAGAAAAATATTTAAGAAAAGAAGAATGTCCTGAAAAAATATTAAATGAATCAGTAAGTTATAGTTTGATGGCAGGTGGAAAAAGACTAAGACCAATATTAGTATTAGATGTATATAAAATGTTTAAAGAAAATTATCAAGAAGCAATGCCATATGCAGTTGCAATTGAAATGATACATAATTTTTCATTAATACATGATGATTTGCCAGAAGTAGATAATGATGATTTTAGACATGGAAAGCCAACAAATCATAAACAATTTAATCACCCAACAGCACTACTTGCAGGAGATTCATTATTTAATCAAGCATATATAGTTATGAGTAAAGACTTAGCAAAATCAGCAACACAAAATAAAATAAGAATATTTGGAGAATTTTCAAATGCGGTAGATAGAATGATTGCAGGAGAATATTTAGATACAGAACTTGAAGGACAACAAATTAGCCATCAAATGCTTCAATATATACATGAAAATAAAACAGGAGAATTATTAAAACTAAGTATAAGAATGGGAGCAATATTAGCAGATGCAAGTGAAAATGATATAGAAAGATTATCAAAATTTGCAGATAAAATTGGTTTAGCATTTCAAATAAAAGATGATATTTTATCTGAAGAAGGTAATCCAGATATAACTGGAAAACCAGTTGGAAATGATAAAGAACACAATAAATGTACATATGTATCTGTATTTGGAATTGAAGGAGCTAAAAAAGAATTAGAGAAAATAACCAATGAAGCAGTTGAGATATTAGAATATTATGGAGATAAGGCAGAATTTTTGAAACAATTAGCAATTTATATAAAAGACAGAAACAAATAAAATAAGAGGACCCCAAAAAGGGATCCTCTTTTGAAATTAGAACGGATTGTTTGGGTCGATGAAGACTCCACGGTCAAATTGGAACGGATACGTTCTGTTTACAACATAATAAAAAAGATTATTTGTAGTTGGATTGAAAACATATCCATAAACTAAATTGTGTGTTTTTGCAAATTTGGCTACAGAATATTCGTCGTCAGAGTGTAAAATCAAATTTTGACTATGGTTAACCAAATCGGCAATTGAACTGTTTGGAACATTTAAGATATTCATAAATGTTTTAAAATCAATTTCTAATCCGTATTTTTCAACATGGATGATATTTCCATGTTTAGTAATATCAGATAAAATTCTACCAGATTCATTTGCCAAAACAATAAGCGTATTCCAGTCACCTTCAAATGGTAAAAGCTCAGGCTTATCAATTAAAAACCAAAGGAAAAAATGATGACGTACAATACAGAGTTTCATTTTGCCTACCTCCAATTTCAATGTGCAAAATTCGAACTTATTAAGTATAACATTTTTTATAAAAAAAATCAAGATATTATATGAAATCTTAATAACATAAAGAATTTCACAAGATATTCACAATAATAATATAAAATATACAAAAAATGAAAGGATATAGATATGTTACAATTAAAAAATATAACAAAAAACTATTTATCAGGAGATAACGAAGTTCAAGCATTAAAAGGAATAGATATAGAGTTTAGAGAAAATGAATTTGTCTCAATTTTAGGACAAAGCGGATGTGGAAAAACAACATTATTAAATATAATTGGTGGATTAGATAGATATACATCAGGAGACTTGATTATTAATGGAAAATCAACAAAGGAATTTAAAGATAAAGACTGGGATACATACAGAAATCATTCTGTAGGATTTGTATTTCAAAGCTATAATTTAATACCACATCAAACAGTACTTGCAAATGTTGAATTAGCACTTACAATATCAGGTGTAGGAAAAGCAGAAAGAAAAAAAAAGGCAATAGAAGCATTACAAAAAGTAGGATTAGGAGATCAACTAAATAAAAAGCCAAATCAAATGTCTGGAGGACAAATGCAAAGAGTTGCAATAGCAAGAGCATTAGTAAATGATCCAGATATATTACTTGCTGATGAGCCAACAGGAGCATTAGATTCAAAAACATCAGTACAGGTAATGGAAATATTAAAAGAAATATCAAAAGATAGATTAATAATAATGGTAACACATAATCCAGAACTTGCTAAAAAATATTCATCAAGAATAGTAAAATTATTAGATGGAAAAATCATAGATGACTCAAATCCTTATAAATCTAGTGAAGAAGATGTGAAGAAAGCTAGAAATAAAAAAGACAAATCTGGAAAAGCATCAATGAAATTCACAACAGCAGTAAGATTAAGTCTAAATAATTTAATGACTAAAAAAGGAAGAACATTTTTAACATCATTTGCAGGAAGCATAGGAATAATAGGAATTGCATTAATATTATCATTATCACATGGAATGCAAAGTTATATAAATAGAGTAGAAGAAGATACACTTTCATCATATCCATTAACAATTCAAGAAGCTAGTATAGATGTAACAAGTATGTTAGAAGCAATGATGGGAAATGGAGAAAAAGAAGAACATAATGATAATAAAATATATTCAAGACCAATAGTAAATAATATATTAGAAACAGTATCAACAAAACTTCAAACAAATAATTTAGAAGAATTTAAAAAATATTTGGAGAGTGGAGATACAAATATAAAAGATTATATAAATGCTATTCAATATGAGTATAATTTAAACTTAAATATATATAAACAAAATGAAGATAAAACATATCAACAAGTAAATCCAAGCAAAGTATTTGACGAACTAGGATTTGGAGAAATGATGGAATCAAGACAAAGTGCATCATCAATGATGTCAGGTTCAATGGCAATGACACAAACTGATGTATGGACTGAAATGTTAGATAATCAAAATTTATTACAATCACAATATGACGTACTTGCAGGAAAATGGCCAACAAAATATAATGAAGTTGTTTTAATAGTTGATGAAAATAATGAAATCAGTGATTACACATTATATTCTTTAGGAATAAAAGATATTAAAGAATTAAATGAATCAATGGAAAAAATAAAAAATAAAGAAAAAGTTGAAGCTGGTGAATCAGAAAGTTATTCATATGATGATTTATTAAATTATAAATTTAAAATATTATTAAATACAGATTATTATAAGGAATCTGGAAATGCATGGCAAGATATGTCAAATGATGACGAATATATGAAGAATGTTGTAGATAATGCAGAAGAAATAACAATAGTAGGAATAATAAAACCAAATGAAGAAAATGTTTCATCATCAGGTGCAGGAATGATTGGATATACAAAAGAATTAAAAGAATATGTTATAAATAAAATTAATGAAACAGAAATAGTAAAAGAACAAAAAGAAAATCCAAACATAAATGTATTTACAGGAATAGAATTCCCAGAAAATCAAAATAGTTCATTTGATTATTCACAATTAACAGATGAACAAAGAATGTATATGGCAACATTGTCAGAAGCAGAATTAGCAGAGCTTATGAAAAATTATGCAGAAAATTCAACAGCAACTTATGATTCAAATTTATCAACACTTGGAGTAGTAGACTTAAATAGGCCATCAACAATAAATATATATCCAAAAGATTTTGAATCAAAAGATATGATTACAACAAGAATTAGTGAATACAATGATAAACAAACAAATGATGGAAAAGAAGAAAATGTTATAACATATACAGATATTGTAGGTGTTATGATGAGTTCTGTATCAACAATAATTAATGTAATAAGTTATGTATTAATTGCATTTGTTGGTATTTCATTAGTTGTATCATCAATAATGATTGGAATTATAACATATATATCAGTTTTAGAGAGAACAAAAGAAATTGGAATATTGAGAAGCATAGGAGCATCAAAGAAAGATGTTTCAAGAGTATTTAATGCAGAAACACTTATAATAGGATTAGTAGCAGGATTAATAGGAATTGTTGTCACATTATTGTTAAATATTCCAATAAATATGATAATAAAATCAATAGTGGGAATATCAAATATTTCTAAATTGCCTACAGCAGGAGCAATTATATTAGTTGTAATAAGTGTAGGACTAACAATGATTGCAGGATTAATTCCAGCAAGATTTGCAGCTAAAAGAGATCCAGTTGAAGCATTAAGAACAGAGTAAAGGGAGTAAGAAAAATGAAAGTAGTTGGAACAATGTTTTTTGAAAATGAAAAATTATTAATAGATAAGCCTCGTAAAAGACCAACTTATCAAATGATAGGAGGAAAAGTTGAAGATGGCGAAACAACATTACAAGCAGCAATAAGAGAATGTCATGAAGAGCTTGGTGATGAAGCTATTTTTGATGAAGAAAAATTTGAATTAATAATGGAATTTGATGAAATTGCAACAAGTGATGGAATTACTCCAATACATTTCTATGTATATAAATATAACGGAAAACTTCAAGGAATTTTGAAAACATCAGAAGAAATAGAAAAATTTTTATGGTATGACACTGATATGGATAATAATATATTGTCAAATACATTAAAAAATGAAGTTGTTCCATATTGTAAGAAAAATAATTTAATAAAATAACTTAAAAAGAACTTCAATTTGAAGCTCTTTTTGTATTAATGTTTTAATAAAGGTTAAACTAACAAAAAGGAGAAAAAGTTATGTTTAAACCACAAGCGATATATTATGAAAAAGAAATAGAAAATTATCAATTAGGAAAAGAACTATTAGAAAAATATAAAGAAGTACCCAAAATCCTTATAGAAAATCATAATAATATAGAAGAAATGAGAAAAAAGAATAATAGTGAATTTCCAAAAATAAAACAAAATCTAATAATAGGAACAAGAAAAACACATAAATTTGTAGAAAACCATAAAACATCAGATTATTTAGTACCATATACCTCATCAGGATGTACTGCGATGTGTTTATATTGCTATTTGGTATGTAATTACAATAAATGTGCATATTTAAGATTATTTGTAAATAGAGAGCAGATGCTTGAAAAAATAATAAAAACAGCACAAAAAAGTGAAAAAAATCTAACATTTGAGATAGGAAGTAATAGTGATTTAATATTAGAAAATACAATAACAAATAATTTAGTATGGACAATAGAAAACTTTGCAGATACATCAAAAGGACAATTAACACTTCCTACCAAATTTGACATGGTAGATCCAATTTTGCCATTAAAACATAATGGTAAAATCACAATAAGAGTAAGTATGAATCCAGAAGAAATCATAAATAAAGTGGAATTTGGTACATCAAGACTAAAAGAAAGAATAGTGGCTATAAACAAATTAGCAGAAGCTGAATATAAAGTTGGAATACTAATTGCACCAGTAATTTTAGTTGAAAATTGGAAAGAATTATATACAAATTTAATTCAAAGATTAAATAGTGAATTATCTGAAAAAGTAAAAAAACAAGCATTTTTTGAAATAATATTTATGACATATAGTTTTGTACACACAAAAATAAATGAAGAAGCATTTCCAAATGCTATAAATTTATATAATACTGAAATTATGACAGGTAGAGGAAAAGGTAAATATTCATATAAACAAGATGTTAGAAAAGAAGCGGAAGTTTACTTAAGAAAACAAATGAAAAAATATTTTCCAGATAATAGTATAGAATATATTGTATGATTTTTTATAGAAAGTTGAGGCAATTAATCAAATTTGTCTTGAAAAAATTATAAAAGTATGATAATATAAAAATATAGTTTTAATAGATTAAAAAAAAACCACTTTTGCAGTTTTTATTTTAATCTATTTTTTTTATTTGATTTTATATGGCAAAAATGGGAATATAGGAGGAAGAATAAATGAACACAAAATATGTATTTGTAACAGGAGGAGTAGTATCAGGATTAGGAAAGGGAATAACAGCTGCATCACTAGGAAGATTATTAAAAAATAGAGGATATAAAGTAACAATTCAAAAATTTGATCCATATTTAAATGTTGATCCAGGAACAATGAGCCCATATGAACATGGAGAAGTATTCGTAACAGATGATGGAGCAGAAACAGATTTAGACTTAGGACATTATGAAAGATTTATTGATGAAAACTTAACACAACATTCAAGTGTAACAATGGGAAAAGTATATTCAACAGTAATTGAAAAAGAAAGAAGAGGAGACTATTTAGGAAAAACAGTACAAGTAATACCACATGTAACAAATGAAATAAAAGAAAGAATATATAGTTTTGAAAATACAGATACAGACATAGTTATAACAGAAGTTGGTGGAACAGTTGGAGATATAGAAGGATTATCAATAATAGAAGCAATCCGTCAAGTAGGACTAGAAAAAAATCCAGAAGATGTAGTATATATACATGTAACATTATTACCATACATATTTGGTTCAAATGAAATAAAATCAAAGCCAACACAACACTCTGTAAAAGAATTACAAAGTTTAGGAATACAACCCAATATTTTAGTATGTAGAACAGAACAAGATATTCCAGACACAATAAGAGAAAAACTAGCACTATTTTGTAATGTAAGAAAAAGTAGTGTAATACAAAATAAAACAGCAGACAATTTATATGCAGTACCACTAATGCTTGAAGAAGAAGGATTAGCAAGAGAAGTATGTAATCATATGAGATTAGATAGATATGTTCCAGATAATACAGAATGGCAAAAAATGATAGACAATATAAGAAGCATAGGAGATGAATCTGTAAATATAGGAATAGTAGGAAAATATATTCAACTAGAAGATTCATATTTGTCAGTAATAGAAAGTTTACATCATGCAGGATTTGCCAATAATGTAAAAGTTAATATCAAATTAATAGATTGTGAAACAATAAATAAAGAAACAGCACAAGAAAAATTAAAAGGATTGCAAGGAATAATAGTTCCAGGAGGATTTGGAAATAGAGGAGTAGAAGGGAAAATAGAAACAATTAGATATGCAAGAGAGAATAAAATTCCATTCTTAGGAATATGTTTAGGTATGCAAATGGCAGTTGTAGAATTTGCAAGAAATGTATTAGGACTAAAAGATGCTAATTCGGCAGAATTTAATGAAAAAACAACAAATCCAGTTATACATATAATGGATGATCAAATAGGAATAGATAAAAAAGGTGGAACAATGCGTCTAGGAGCATATCCATGTATATTAAAAGAAGGAACATTAGCAAAAGAATTATATGGAAAAGAGCAAATTTCAGAAAGACACAGACATAGATATGAATATAATAATGAATATAAAGAAAGATTAGAAAAAGCAGGTTTAATATGTTCTGGAACATCACCAGATGGAAAATTAGTTGAAATAGTAGAATATAAAGAACATCCATATTTTATTGCAGGACAATTCCATCCAGAATTAAAATCAAGACCTAATAGACCAGCACCATTATTTATAGGATTAGTTAGAGCAGCAAAAAATGTAAAATAAATTATTCTAATATAAGAAAGGAATAAATTTTTATGAATAATGAATTTGAAAAATGGCAAGAAAAGTGTAAAGAATCAGGAAATAAAAGAAATGATTATTTGACTTGGGACGAATACTTTATGGCAATTGCAAAACTATCATCAAAAAGAAGTAAAGATCCTAATACACAAGTTGGAGCATGTATTGTAAGTAATGATAATAGAATATTATCAATAGGATATAATGGAGCACCAAATGGATTTGAAGATGAAAATTTTCCATGGGCAAGAGATGGAGAAAAAATTTATACAAAATATCCATATGTATGTCATGCAGAAATGAATGCAATTTTAAATTATAGAGGAACAAAAAAAGAATTTGAAAATGCAAAAATATATGTAGACTTATTTCCATGTAATGAATGTGCAAAATTAATAATTCAATCAGGAATAAAAGAAGTAATATATTTGTCAGATAAGTATAATGGAACAGATGAAAATATTGCATCAAAAAGATTATTTGACACATGTAAAGTTAAATATAAACAGATTGAATGTAAAGAAATAACAATTTAACAAAAATAGACTTATAGTTTGAAAATACTCAAATTATGGGTCTATTTTTTATATAATGAACATATAATTATTATGAATGTGAAGATTTTGTGAAAAATAAATAAAACTATTGACAAAGGAAAAAATAGGGTATATATTATTAGCAGTCAAGTAAAAAGAGTGCTAATGCAAAAAAGCTATTAAAACATAGCACTAATAGAGGAGGTAATATTATGATAAAACCATTATCAGATAGAGTATTAATAAAAATGAAAGAAAAGGAAGAAACAACAAAGAGTGGAATAATATTGTCAAGTCAAGCACAAGAAAAACCACAAATTGCAGAAGTTATAGAAGTTGGACCAGGAAGAATGGTTGACGGAAAAAGAGAAGAATTAGAAGTAAAAAAAGGTGATAATGTAGTAGTAAGCCAATATGGTGGAACAAAAGTGAAATATGAAGGAGAAGAATACATCATATTAAGAGAAGAAGACATATTAGCAATAGTAAAATAAAAAAATTATATTAACAAATAATTTTAGGAGGTTGATTAATTATGGCAAAACAAATTAAATTTGGAGAAGATGCAAGAAAATCATTATTAGAAGGAGTTAATAAATTAGCAGATACAGTAAAAGTAACATTAGGACCAAAAGGAAGAAATGTTGTGTTAGATAAAAGTTTTGGAGCACCATTAATTACAAATGATGGTGTAACAATAGCTAAAGAAATTGAATTAGAAGACAAATTTGAAAATATGGGCGCACGTCTTGTAAAAGAAGTATCTACAAAAACAAATGATGTTGCAGGAGATGGAACAACAACAGCAACAGTTTTAGCACAAGCAATGATTAAAGAAGGAGTTAAAAATGTAGCAGCTGGAGCAGATCCAATGGCAATAAAAAGAGGTATAGAAAAAGCCGTTGATGGAGCTGTAGCAGAATTAAAAGAAATTACATCACCAGTTAATGGAAAAGAAGATATAGCAAGAGTTGCAAGTATATCAGCAAATAATACAGAAGTTGGTGAATTAATAGCTGATGCAATGGAAAAAGTATCAAAAGATGGTGTAATAACAATTGAAGAATCAAAAACATCACAAACAGAATTAAATGTAGTAGAAGGAATGCAATTTGACAAAGGATATGTATCACCATATATGGTAACAGATACAGAAAAAATGGAAGCAATTGTAGATAATCCATATATTTTAATAACAGATAGAAAAATAAGCAATATTCAAGAAATATTACCATTACTAGAAAACTTAATGCAATCATCAGGAAAACTAGTTATAGTATGTGATGATATTGAAAGTGAAGCATTATCAACATTAATATTAAATAAATTAAGAGGAGTATTAAATGTTGTTGCAGTAAAAGCACCTGGATTTGGAGATAAGAGAAAAGCAATGTTAGAAGACATGGCAATTCTAACAGGTGGTGAAGTAATATCACAAGATTTAGGAATGGAATTAAAAGATACACAAATTACACAATTAGGTAGAGCAAAACAAGTAAAAGTACAAAAAGAAAATACAATAATTGTTGATGGTGCAGGAGATAAAGAAAAGATTGCCGAAAGAGTAAGACAAATAAAAGCTCAAATCGAAGAAACAAAGAGTGAATTTGATAAAGAAAACTTACATGAAAGATTAGCAAAGATTGCTGGAGGAGTTGCAGTAATTGGAGTTGGAGCAGCAACAGAAATTGAAATGAAAGATAAAAAATTAAGAATAGAAGATGCATTATCAGCAACAAAAGCAGCAGTTGAAGAAGGAATTGTAGCTGGTGGTGGAACAGCATATGTAAATATTATACCAGCAGTAGAAAAAGTTGCAAAATCACTTGAAGGTGGAGAAAAACTAGGTGCAGAAATAGTATTAAAAGCATTAGAAGAACCAGTTAAACAAATTGCAAGAAATGCAGGATTAGAACCAGCTGTTATATTAGACAATGTAAAGAAATCAGCTATAGGATTTGGATTTGATGCAGATAAAGAACAATATGTAGATATGAAAAAAGCTGGAATAGTTGATCCAACAAAAGTAACAAGAAGTGCATTACAAAATGCAGCATCAGTAGCAGCAATGGTACTTACAACAGAAAGCCTAGTAACAGATGCTCCAGAACCAAAATCATGTGGATGTGGAAACAATCATGAAATGGATAATGGAATGAACGGAATGTATTAATAAAACATTATACAAAAGTGTCGAAAAAAGCAACAAATTTAATTTTGTTGCTTTTTATATAAAAAAATGACTTGTATGTATACATAACTTGCAAAAAAAGTAAAAATATGGTATAATAGTTCTATCATGATGGCTGTATGCCAAGGAGGTAAATTTCATGATAAAGTACGATGTAATTGCAGGCTTTTATTATGTGGATATGACCGGACTGGTCATGTCTGCAGAAATCTTCGAGCTGAATCAGGTGGCTCACGAATTGAACAGAAATCTGATCAGGCTCAGAGAGCTCAGCGCAAGTTAAAGAACCAACAATATCCCTGGCAAGGGACCCAAGCAGTGCTTGGGTCCTTTTTATATAGTAGGAAAGTTCTCCTTGTAGGAGGACTTTCTGTACTAGATAAATATGGTGAGTCTTAGATTTTCTTAAAATTTTCATTTGATAGAAAATCTTAGATTCGCTTTTTTACATAAAAAATCACAAAAATTTCATTGACAATTCAAATTATTATCCTTATAATTAGTATGGCAAAAGAATAAAAATGTAATACAATAAACAAATATGGAAAAAATAAAAATGGAGGTAATAAAAAATGGATTTTGAACAATGGAAAGGCTTTGAAAAAGGCGAATGGAAAAGAAAAATCGATGTAAGAAATTTCATTCAAAAGAACTATACACCATATGAAGGAAATGCAACATTTTTAACAGGAACAACAGAAAAAACAAAAAAATTATGGGATGAAGTATTAAAATTATATGAAAAAGAAAGAAATTCAAATGGTTCAGTATTAGATATAGATACAAAAACAATATCAACAGTATCAGCACATGAAGCTGGATATATAGATAAAGACTTAGAAGAAATAGTAGGATTACAAACAGATGCACCATTAAAAAGAGCAATAATGCCATATGGTGGGATCAAAATAGTAGAAAAATCATGTGAAGCTTATGGAAGAGAAGTAGACCCAGAAGTTGATAAAATATTCCATACAGTAAGAAAAACACACAATGATGGAGTATTCAGTGTATATACACCAGATATAAGAGCTGCAAGAAGTGCACACTTAATTACAGGACTTCCAGATGGATATGGAAGAGGAAGAATAATTGGAGATTACAGAAGAGTAGCACTATATGGTGTTGATGAATTAATTAGAGAAAAACAATTAGATTTAGAAGAATTAGATGTAGATGAATTTACAGAAGATGTAATAAGAGAAAGAGAAGAAATCTATGAACAAATAAAAGCATTAAACGAATTAAAAGTAATGGCAGCAAAATATGGATTTGATATATCAAGACCAGCTGGAAATGCAAAAGAAGCAATACAATGGTTATATTTTGGATATTTAGGAGCAATAAAAGACCAAAATGGTGCTGCAATGAGTATTGGTAGAACATCAACATTTTTAGATATATATATAGAAAGAGATTTCAAAAATGGAACATTAACAGAAGAACAAGCACAAGAATTAATGGATCATTTTGTAATGAAATTAAGATTGGTAAGATTCTTAAGAACACCAGAATACAATGAATTATTTAGTGGAGATCCAGTTTGGGTAACAGAAAGTATTGGTGGTATGGGAGTTGATGGAAGAACATTAGTAACAAAGAACTCATTCAGAATTTTACACACACTAGAAAATTTAGGACCTGCACCAGAACCAAATTTAACAGTATTATGGTCAACAAGATTACCAGAAGGATTTAAACGTTATACAGCAAACTTATCAATCAAAACATCTTCAATCCAATATGAAAATGATGATGTAATGAGAACAACATTAGGTGATGATTATGGAATAGCTTGTTGTGTATCACCAATGAAGATAGGAAAACAAATGCAATTCTTTGGTGCAAGAGCAAACTTAGCAAAAACATTATTATATGCAATAAATGGTGGAAAAGACGAAAAATCTGGCAAACAAGTAGCTCCAAGATTTGAACCAATAACATCTGAATATCTAGATTATGATGAAGTTATGGTAAAATTTGATCAAATGATGGATTATGTAGCAAAAATTTATATAAAAGCATTAAATGCAATACACTATATGCATGATAAATATTCTTATGAAGCAATAGAAATGGCTTTACACGATAAAGATGTAATAAGGACAATGGCATGTGGTATAGCAGGACTTTCAGTAGTTGCAGACTCATTATCAGCAATAAAATATGCAAAAGTAAAAGTTATAAGAGATGAAAACGGATTAGCAGTTGACTATGAAATTGAAGGAGATTATCCAAAATTCGGAAATGATGATGACAGAGTTGATCAAATAGCTGTTGATGTTGTAACACAATTTTTAAGAAAATTAAAGAAACATCCTGCATATAGAGGTGCAAAACAAACATTATCAATATTAACAATAACATCAAATGTTGTATATGGAAAAGCAACAGGAAATACACCTGATGGAAGAAGAGCAGGTGCTCCATTTGGACCAGGTGCAAATCCATTACATGGAAGAGATACAAATGGTGCATTAGCTGTAATGAACTCAATTGCAAAATTACCATTTGAAGAATCAGAAGATGGTATTTCATTCACATTTGCAATTACACCTTCAACATTAGGTCAAGATATGTGGACAAAAGAAACAAATCTTGTAAGTATGTTAGATGGATATTTTGCAGAAACAGGACATCATATTAATGTTAATGTATTTGATAGAGCTTTACTTGAAGATGCTATGGAACATCCAGAAAAATATCCTCAACTTACAATTAGAGTCTCAGGATATGCTGTAAACTTTACAAAATTAACAAGAGAACAACAATTAGATGTAATTAACAGAACAATTCATGAAAGAATTTAAGAGAAAATAAGATAGAAAATTAATTTTTCTATCTTATTTTTTAATTGACATAATTTACATAAAATGGTATAATGATAGATGGTGAAAAAAGGAGAATATGAATGAGTAGAAAAATAAATATAGATAATTATAAATCAAATAATGTAAAGAAATTAAGTAATTATAGTGGATTGACAGTTTCTGAAAAAATTGATTTATTTGAAAGATATTTGAAAGAAAATCCAAATGAAACAATTCATTATAATACTATTTTTGAAGGCTATAATATTGGAACATTTTTTATTTATATTAGGTATTTGATGAGAAATGACTTAGGAGGATATAGCCCAGAAGATTTAAAAAGAATGGAAAAGTTAGGTCTATTAGAGAAAGCTCAAGGGAAAGTATATGAAAAAGTAAAAAATGTAAAGAAATTTTGTAAAAAATATCCTTATGCATTTTCTAATGCTCATAAATTATACCAGAGTTTAGATGAAAAAGAAAAGATAGAATTCGAAAGAGTTTTAAAAGATTATGTGTATTTAAGAGAAAGAAAATCAAGAGGAAAATTATCAAAAAAAATAGAAGAAGAGTTGAATAATAGCCAAATTGGTGGAGTGTTTAAGGGAGCTGAAATTGAAGAAGTTTGTAAAGAATATGGAATTAAAAATAAAGAGAAGAATCAAATATTAAAAGAATTTGGAAGTATAGAGAATTTTAGAAAAGCATATATTGAATATATGGTGAAAATGGCTAATGCAAAAGATTATACTGAGATAGAGAGAATAAGGGGAGAAAATAAAGAATCAGCTATCGAAAATCAACAAATACCATTAGTAAGAAATTATTATTTTGGAAATCAAGATTTAGAAAAACAAAGGTCAATATTAAATATTATTTCATATATATATGGAGAAGAATATGGATATAATATGGTAATGGATTCTGAAATATATGTGATTTTAGAAAGACTTTTGAAAGAAAATCTAACAGATAAGGAAAGACAACTTGTAGAATTAAGATTTAGATTAAAAAAAGAAGATGAAATATCAAAAAATGTTATGGAAATGTCTAGACCGAGAGTGTATAGAGTAATGAGAGATCAAGTGATAAGAAAAATGCGTAGAAAAGAAATAAGAGAGATTTTATTTAGTTATATTTATAGACCATCTGAAGAATTTGTTAGAGTGTATTTTAGTAAAATGGATATTTTTGAAAATGTTAGGAAACAATTATCTAATAAAGATAGAGAAGAATTGGTAAATATGGCAGAAAGAGTAGGTATAGAAACACAAGAAGATTCTATAGAAGGAATGCCAATTGAAGATTTGGATTTATCAACAAGTCAATTATATAGAGCGATGAAATATAATGGAATAAATACAGTTGGAGATTTATTAAAAAGAGTAAAATGCAAAAAAGATTTGTTAACTTTGGCATATGTAAGTGATAAAGATGCAGAAGAGATAATAAAAAAGTTAGCCGAAATTGGAATTACAATTTATAATGAAGTAAAAAAAGAAAGAAATATGGTGGGAATAGATATAAAAACTTTAAATTTATCACCACGAGCATATATGGTATTAGCAAGAAATGAAATACATACAGTTGAACAATTATTAAATAGAATAAAAAGCAAAGAGGATTTATTACAAATTAGATGGCTTGGAGAAACAACAGCTAATGAAATAATAGAAAAATTGGCTGAAAATGGAATTACAATTTATAAAGATGAAAATGAAGAAGCAATAAAAATAGCATTATCCAAATTAAGAATACAACAAGAAAAAATGCAAGAATTAGATGCGAATATTCTTTATCTTAAGAAACAAAGAGAAGTAGGAGAACAATTGGAAAATCAATCTAAAGGAGAAGATGATAATGGAAGATAAAAAGCAATTTTTTGAAATATATCAAAAAGTAAAAAAAGAAGAAATGAATATAAAAACTTTAGATTCAAAAACAACATTAAAAATTTTACAGATGCTTAATGAAGAAATTAAAATAAATGATAGAAGAATTGCCCAAAAAACTGAAGAATATGAAAAACTTTTAAAGATACAAAAAAAGACTTCATAACTAATGTTATGAGGCCTTTTTCTTGTATTTTAAGATTAATGATTATTGTCATCATCATAGTAATTAGTTCTTCTATTATTAGAAGAAGCATAATACCAAATTAAAGCAATAATAACAGCAGCTGCAACAGCAATTATAAGCCAAGTCCACATAGTAGAATTCATACCTAAGAAATTAGCTGTGTTTGCATCTGTTGCTGTTCTAGTAGCATTATAACCTGTAGTATTTCTAACAGCTGTATTAGCATCATTACCAATACCAGTCATAATATCATTATTATTAGTATTATTTGTAGTATTAGTATTTGCATTATTGTTGTTATTATTCATATTAGTCATATCATTTATTCCATCTCCAACACCTTTTACGGCATCTTCAACAGCATTTTCAGCTCCACCAACAACATCTCTTACACCATTAACAACATCATTGCCAGCATTTTGCATAGTATTTTCGGTAGCAAAACTTAAAGTAACAGAAAAAGAAAATATTATTGCTATAGCCAAACCAATTGCAAGAAACAATTTTTTACTCATAATGTCTAAATTCCTTTCTAAAAATTACAATTAAAGGTTTCAAAACAAAACCTTATTTATAGTATTAATTTATTGAACCAAAATATACTTGAAAAATCTTGCAAAAAAATAAAAAATCATATAAAATTAATCAAAAGGAGCAAACATAATGAAAATTATAAACAATGTAGATGACTTTAAATCATTAAAATCAATAGATTTAGAAGATATAAAAACTACTAAAATTAATGATTTAAAAAGAAAAGATGAAGCTAAAACAAGAATAATGAAATATATTACATATAAAAAAAGAACAGAGCAAGAAGTAAGAAAAAAGTTTAAAAATGAAATAGATGAACAATTACTTGATGAAATAATTGAATATCTAAAAGAAGCTAACTATTTAGATGATTATCAATTTATTCAAAAACAAGTAAATGAATATATGATGTTAAAAACATTATCAATAAGAGAATTAAAATACAAACTTCTAGAAAAAGGATTAGACAAAAAATTAGTCGAAAAATATATAGAAGATAATAGAGAAGAACTTGAAGAATATGAAAAGAAATGTATAGAAAAAATAAGAAGAAAAAAAGCAGGAAATATGGAAGAAGAAAAAATTAATCAATATTTGTTTAGAAAAGGATATCCAATAAGCAAATATGAATAAATTAATTTTGGACAGAGTTGTAGCTTAAAGGAAGGAAAAACAAATGCAAAATTTAATTACAATGGGAAGAATATATTCTATAAAATTAGAAAATTTTGAAGGACCATTAGATTTATTATGTCACTTAATAGACAAAAATAAAATGGATATTTATGACATAAATATAAGTGAAATAGCAGATCAATATATAGATTATATAAATCAAATGGAAAAAATGAATTTAGATATAACAAGTGAATTTTTAGTTATGTCATCAACATTATTATATTTAAAATCAAAACATTTATTACCAAAAGTAGAAAATGAAGAGGAAGAAATTACAGAAGAAGAACTTATTAGAAGAATAATTGAATATAAAAAATATAAAGAAATAACCAAAAAATTAAAAGAAGCATTTTTAGTAAATTCAAATAGATTATTTAAAATGCCAGAAGAAATTGAATTACCAAAACAAAAAATACAAAAAGAATATACTCCAAATATAATACCAGAAGTTTATCAAAAATTGTTGCAAACAAATGCTGAAAAAATAAATGAAAATGCTGCAAATATTGAAAAAATAGCAATAACAGAAACATTTTCTGTTGGAGATAAAGTAAAAGATATGTATAGAGCATTAATAAAATATAAGAAATTTACATTTAATAAATTATTTACATTAAAAAAACATAGTAAAAATGAAGTTGTTACAGCATTTACAGGACTTTTAGAAATGTCACGTAGAAATAAAGTTGTAACAGAACAAGATGAATTATTTGGAGACATAGAGGTAGAAAAGTCAAAATTTCACCCAAAACAAATTGAAGATTAAAAAAGAAAAAATAGGAAAAAATAATATTATAACTTTTAAGAAAAGAGTTGATAATATTGTTTTTTCTTTTTATATTAGTAATATTTACGATTTTGATAATTGCAATACATACAAGTAAAATTGGTATAGATATAAAAAATCTTATAATTGATACAGATGCAGAAGAAAAAATAAATGAAGATGGAAAAATATATGTTTATTTATTATTATTTAATAAAATTAAATTATTTAGAAAAAATGTAAGAAATATACCAATGAAAGATGTGAAATTTGAAACAAGTGATTTTGATATAAAGATTTTTAAAAATAAAGATATAAAAATAAATTATTTGGAATTGATTCAAAATATTAATATAGATATAAAAAATATAGATTTGAATGTCAATATTGGAACAGAAGATGCAGGAATAACTGCAATATTAGTGGGAGTTTTGGCTGGAATATTGGGAATAATTATAAAAAAGCCGAAATATCAGATTTTGCCAATTTATGCAAATAGAAATTTATTAAAAATTAATCTAAATGGTATATTTACAATATATTTGATGCATTATATATATAAATTTATAAAAAACAATATAAAGGAAAGGTTTATGGATAAAGCCTTAAATAAAAATCTAAATTTTAAAGTAAGGTAAGTGATATTATGGGAGAACATCCTATTGAAAATTTAATGATTACAGCAATGAATAGTATTCAAAACATGGTAGATGTGAATACTATAGTAGGTGAGCCAATTCAATCAATGAATGGAATTACAATTATTCCAATTTCTAAAGTATCTTTTGGATTTGCAGCAGGTGGAAGTGAATTTACAGGTGAAACTATAAAACAATATAGAATGAAAGACAAAGATGAAGAAATTGAATACAAATTACCATTTGGAGGTGGAGCAGGGGCAGGTGTTTCAATAAATCCAGTTGCTTTTTTAGTTGTGCAAGGAGATAATGTAAAATTAATGCCTGTTGACCATCAATCTTGTATTGATAGACTTATAGATTATGTTCCAGATTTAATGCAGAAAATTAATGAAATGTTTAATAAATCTATTTGTCAAAAAGATGAAAGAACAAAAAGAATTTTAGAAGATATAAAAAAGAAGAATTGTAAAAAATCGGATTGTAATAAGAATCAAGAGAAAAAAGGTGAAGAAGTGAAAAAACAAGATGAAAAAATTGTTCAAAATGAAGTTAATTCTCAAAAAGAAAATAAGATGAATATTGAAATAATTGAATCAGATGGAGAAGTTTTTGGAGAAGAATAAAGAGATAGTTTTATAACTATCTCTTTTCAACAATCATAGGTCCTATATTTGTAACAGTTCCAGCACCTAAAGTAAGAACAATATCATCTTTTTTTACATTTTCTTTTAGATAAGAAGCACATTCTTCAAGAGAAGGAAGATATATAGCATTTTTTCCTAAATCAATTATTTTATTAACTAAATCTTTTGAAGAAATATTATAAGTATTAGTTTCTCTTGCTGCATAAATATCTGTAACAATAATATTATCAAATTCAAGTAAAGCATTTGCGAAATCATCTAAAAGATTAAATGTTCTACTATATGTATGTGGTTGGAATACAACCCAAGATTTATTATATTTTTTGTTTTTTAAAGCTTTTGCAGTAGCTTTAACTTCTGTTGGATGATGACCATAATCATCATAAACTCTAGCACCATTTAACATACCTTTAAATTCAAATCTTCTATCAGCACCTTTAAATTTATGAATAGCATTTTTTATATCAGCTTTTGAAATTCCATAAGTATCACATAAAGCAATACAAGCTAAAGCATTTAAAATATTATGTTTTCCTGGAATAGAAAGTGAAATATGTTCATAAAATTCATTATATTTATAAACATCAAATTCAGCCATTCCTTCATCATCAAATTTAATATTTTTCGCTTGAAAATCAACATCATCATTTTCGATACCATATTTAATTGCTTGAGCTTTTGAATAAACAGGTAGGTCTAAACAATTATTATCATCAGCATTTATTATTAAATGTCCATCTTCAGGTAGTAATTTTACATATTTTATAAAAGCATTCTTTATATTTTCTAAATTTTTATAATAATCTAGATGATCATTATCAATGTTTAAAATTATTTCAGATTTTGGACTAAATTTTAAAAAACTCTCAACATATTCACAAGCTTCTATTATAAAATTTTCACTATTTCCAACTCTATAATTTCCATCAAGTTCTTTTATTATTGCACCAACTTGTATACTTGGATCTCTTAATGCTTCTAAGAAACATAAAGAAACAAGTGATGTTGTAGTTGTTTTTCCATGTGTTCCTGAAATTGCAATAGTATTTTTATAACATCTTGTAAGTTCACCTAAAAAATCAGATCTTTCTATAGTAGGAATTCCAAGTTCTTTTGCATGTACAAGTTCTGGATTGTCTTGATGAATTGCAGCTGTATAAACAACACAATCAGCTCCAATTACATTTTTTGCATCATGACCAACAAATACTTTAATTCCTGCATTTTCTAAAGTATGTAAAATTTCTGAATCAACATTATTGCTTCCAGAAACAGAAAACCCCCAATTGGCAAGGATTTCAGCAATTCCACTCATGCTAATTCCACCAATTCCTATCATATGTATTTTTTGATATTTTTTAATATTTTCAATATTTGGCATTATAAAATCTCTCCTTGTATTTTCAAAATATATGTCTAAATTATTAGTTCACATTATATACTTATATAATGCAAATTTCAAGTTTTTTGAGACAATAAATCTAAAAAAAATAAAATAAAAAATTTTTTTGAAAAAAAAGAGGGAAAAAAGAAAATATTGGAGAATAATAGACTAGTACATAAGATATAAAACTTATTAGTACAAAAAATTTAACAGTGGAGGTGCACACAATGCAAATAACAGACGTACGTTTAAGAAAAGTAAATTCAGAGAACAGAATGAAAGCTGTTGCTTCTGTAACATTCGATAATGAATTTGTTATCCATGATATCAAAGTTATCGAAAGTCAAGATGGATTATTCATTGCTATGCCAAGCAGAAAAACTCCAAACGGAGAATTCAAAGACATAGCTCATCCAATCAATGCTGAGACAAGAGAAAAAATTCAAAAAGCTATTTTAGAAGCTTATAACGCTCCTGAAACAGAAGAATCAGCAGAATAATATATAAATATTATTAAAGCCCCTAAGGGGCTTTCTTTTATATTATATCTATATAATTTGTTTTTTAATAGAATCAACAATAATACCACAAATGACAAATTGTGTAGCAAAAGTAAAACTAGATTTAATTAAAAGTTCACCAATATGATAAAATAAGTTAATTCCAAGTAATATGTAAGAAATTAGTATTGTAGATGCAATAATCGCAAGAAATATTGATAATAATATACCATATTTTATAATTTTATAAGTATCCTTATCTAAATTTTTTAATCCTATAATAATTTTATTCATAATAAATCTCAGTCCTTTCTGTCTTAAAATAAAGGCAAAATAAAATTAGTTCTTATAATTAATAATAACATCAAAATTTGTCGAAATCAAAGGAAATAAATTACAAATAATTGCAAACATTTTTTCGAAAATATATTGACTAATAAAAACAAAAAATATATAATTCAAAAAGAAAAAATAAGATAGGAATGATGGAAAAATGGCAAAAGCAAAAACAATATTTGTATGTAGTGAATGTGGAAATGAATCACCAAAATGGTTAGGAAAATGTCCAGCATGTAATAGTTGGAATACATTTTATGAACAAAAAATAGAGAAATACACAGAAGAAAACAAAATAGAAAAAAAGATAAATAATACCCCAAAACCATTAAATACATATATAGGACAAGAAGCAAATAGAACCTCAACAGGATATTCAGAATTAGATAGAGTTCTAGGAGGTGGATTAGTAAAAGGCTCATTGATATTATTAGGAGGAGAACCTGGGATAGGAAAATCAACATTAATATTACAATTATGTGAAAAAGTACAAGGAGAAGGAAAAGTATTATATGTATCTGGAGAAGAATCAGCAGAACAAATAAAATTAAGAGCAGATAGATTAGATGTAAAAAGTGAAGAATTAATGTTTTTAGGAGAAACAGATATAGATATAGTAAAAGAAGCAATATCAGAAATGCAACCAAAACTAGTAATAATAGACTCAATACAAACAATGTATTCAGACGAAATAACTGCAGCAGCAGGAAGTGTAAGTCAAGTAAGAGAAATAACAGCACAAATAATGAGAGTATGTAAAGCACAACAAATAACAACAATAATAATAGGACATGTAACAAAAGAAGGAAACATAGCAGGTCCAAGAGTTTTGGAACATATGGTAGATACGGTACTTTATTTAGAAGGAGAAAGATATAATACATATAGAATATTAAGAGCAGTAAAAAATAGATTTGGATCAACAAATGAAATAGGAATGTTTGAAATGAGACAAGAAGGAATGTGTGAAGTAACAAATCCATCAGACATTTTAATAACAGAAAGAGAAGACAATCCATCTGGCTCATGTATTATAGCAAGCATAGAAGGAACGAGACCAATACTAGTAGAAATGCAAGCATTAACATCACAATCAGTATTTGGAATACCAAAAAGAACTGCAAATGGATTTGATTATAACAGATTAGCAGTATTAATTGCAGTTCTAGAAAAAAGAGCAGGATTAGCATTGGGAGGGCAAGATATTTATTTAAATATAGCAGGTGGAATGAAATTAAATGAACCAGCAGTCGATTTAGGAATAATAGCAACAGTTGCATCTGCATATAAAAATATACCAATTCCGCAAAGTACAGTTGTTATGGGAGAAGTAGGTTTGACAGGAGAAGTAAGAAGAATTAATTTAATTGAAAAAAGATTAAAAGAAGCAGAAAAATTGGGCTTTAAAACATGTATAATTCCAGAAAATAACAAAAAAAGCTTGAAAGATGAATATAAATTAGATATAATAAGTGTGAAAAATATTGGAGAAGCACTAAGAAAATTAGGAATAAAATAAAAACAAAAGATTAGAAAAATAGGCTTTATAGTAGAGAGGAAGGTTTTTCAATGAAGGCAATAAAAGAAGATCCAATTGCAGAAATTTTAAAGAAAATAGCACCAGGAACACCTATAAGAGAAGGACTAGACAATATATTAAAAGCAAGAACAGGAGCATTATTATTAATAACAGATAAGCAGGAAGTAATTGATGAAATTGTTGATGGTGGATTTAATATAAATGAAGATTATACATCATCAAAATTATATGAATTAGCAAAAATGGATGGTGCAATAATATTAAGTGGAGATATGAAAAAAATATTATTTGCAAATGCACAATTAATACCATCATATCAAATACCAACAGTTGAAACAGGAACGAGACACAGAACTGCAGAAAGAACAGCAAAACAAACAGGAGAATTAGTTATAAGTATATCTCAAAGAAGAAATATAATAACAATTTTTAAAGACAACTATAGATATATATTGGAAGATACAGATGTGGTATTAAACAAAGCAAATCAAGCAATTCAAACATTAGAAAAATACAGAAAAGTATATGATAGTAAATTAAGTATATTAAATGAATATGAATTTAATGATATTGTAACATTAGATAATGTAATATCTGTAATTCAAAGAGCAGAAATGGTAAAGAGAATTGTAGAAGAAATAAAAAAGAAAATATATGAATTAGGAGAAGATGGAAGACTTGTAAGTATGCAATTAGAGGAACTAATTGGGGGATTAGAAAAAGAAGAAATGCAATTAGTTAAAGATTATTTAGTTGCAGAATCGACATCAGAAGAAATAATAGAACATTTAGAAAATTTAGGACATGAAGAATTAATGAAACAAAGTACAATAGCCAAATTGCTTGGATATGAAAGCTTTGAAAATTATGAAGATTTAGCAGTATATCCAAAAGGATATAGAATATTAAACAAAGTCCCAAGAATGCCAAGTTCAATTGTTGATAATTTAGTAAAATCATTTAAATCATTTCAACATATATTAGTTGCAGATATAAATGATTTAGATAAAGTAGATGGAATTGGAGAAGTAAGAGCAGAAGCAATAAAGCAATATTTAAGAAAAATGCAAGAACAATTTGCTTTTGATAATTTAGTTTAGAATAAAAAATGTGAAATGTTTTTGAAAAATGTTGCAATTTAAAAAAATAAAATGTATAATTAGCTTCGTAAAATACAAAAGGAAGGATTATAAAAATGAAAAAATTAACAAACATTTTAACAATAATAGCATTAATTGTTATTGTAGTATTAATAGGAACAATATCATTTGGATATTACAAAAAAGTAACAATGGAAGTAAAAAATCCAATAGTAACAATGGAAGTAAAAGACTTTGGAACAATAAAATTAGAATTATATCCAGAAATGGCTCCAGATACAGTTGCTAATTTTATAGCATTAGCAAATCATGGATTTTATGATGGATTAAAATTCCATAGAGTTGTAAAAGGATTTATGATTCAAGGTGGAGATAGCAATGGAGATGGTACAGGTTCTCCAGAATTAAGTGATATAGGATTAGCAGAAGCTGGAACAGATTCAGATAAAAAATATTGTATAACAGGTGAATTCCTTGCAAACGGATATGAAAACAAAATAAAAAATACTGATGGTGTAATTTCAATGGCAAGAGCAGATTATACATCATATTCATCACAATTAACAACAGAAAGTTATAATTCAGCAGGTTCACAATTCTTTATAAATACAGCATCAAATACATCATTAGATGGAAGCTATGCCACATTTGGAAAAGTAATAGAAGGATTAGATGTAGTGCATGCAATTGAAAATGTTGAAGTAAAAGCATCATCAAAATCAACAAATTCAGACTCCGATTCAGGTTCAAATACAGAAGTAAGTACACCAGTAAATGATGTAATAATATCAAATGTTACAGTTGAAACATATGGAGTTGATTATGGAAAACCAAAAACATTAGATGTATGGGATTATTATGACTGGGTATATAAGACATATGGAATAAATTTAAAATCATATAATTCAGGAAAATAAAAAAAGATTTATAGTAGATGAAAATAAAATTCATTACTATAAATCTTTTTTTATTTTTTTTCAATCTTTTTTTCACTAGGAACAATAATATCTTTTTTAGTATTTTTTTTCTTTGGAATTACATCTTTAATATGATTATAAACAGGTGAAATATCTAAAGTAGATCCATCACCATCAACTATTTTTATTTTTTTATTTTCTTCTGACATAATATATCCTTTCATATTACAATTTACTTATTTGTTTTTTATCTTACCATAAAAAAATAAATAAAGCAAGAAAAATTTAAAAATGATATATACATAAAATACTAATTTATTCTTGCAATTTCAGGTATAATATAGTAAAATAGTACCATATGAAAGAGAGGAAATGCAAATGGCAGATAATCAAAATGAAAATAATAATTATGAACAAATAATTGAAGCAATACTATTTGCAGCAGGGCGAGTTGTAGCAGAACAAGAATTAATGATAGCATTAGAAATGAGCCAAGAAAAAATAGAAAATATAATAAATAAAATGCAAATAAGATATGAGAAAAGTGGAATACAAATTATAAAAGTAGAAAAAGGTTATCAAATGTGTAGTAACCCTAAATATTATGAATATATATATCCAATAATAGATAAAAGAACGAAACCAAATTTATCAAATGCAGCATTGGAAACATTAGCAATAATAGCATATAATCCAAGAGCTACAAGACCAGAAATTGAAGCAATAAGAGGTGTAAACTCAGATGGGACAATTTATAAGTTATTAGAATATGGATTAATAGAAGAAGCTGGAAAAGCAGATTTACCAGGAAGACCAACAACATATAAAACAACTCAAGAATTTTTAAAAATGTTCGGCTATACAGATTTAAATAAATTACCAGAACTTCCAAGATATAAATTAGACTCAAATAGACAAATTGTAATAGATGACTTAATTGAGACAGAGGCTCCAATGCCGAGTGAAAGAGAAGAAGTAAAAGAAAATCAAGAATAAAAAGGAGAAAATATTAATGGAAGATAATAAAAACTTTGTAAAAGAAATAACAAATATAGATGAAAACTTTGCTCAATGGTATACAGACATAGTATTAAAAGCAGAACTTGCAGATTATACAGATACAAAAGGTTGTATAGCAATAAGACCATATGGATATGCGATTTGGGAAAATATCCAAAATTATGCAGATAGAAAATTTAAAGAAACAGGAGTAAAAAATACATATTTTCCAGTATTAATACCAGAAAGTTTATTACAAAAAGAAAAAGACCATGTAGAAGGATTTGCACCAGAAGTTGCTTGGGTAACAGAAGCAGGAGGAGAAAAATTAGACGAAAAATTATGTGTAAGACCAACATCAGAAACAATATTTACAACAATGTATTCAAAATGGTTAAAATCATGGAGAGACTTACCATTTGTATATAATCAATGGTGTAGTGTATTAAGATGGGAAAAAGAAACAAGACCATTTTTGCGCTCAAGAGAATTTTTGTGGCAGGAAGGACATACAATACATGAAACAGCAAAAGAAGCACAAGAAAGAACATTACAAATGTTAAATATATATGCAGATATAGCTGAAAATCTTTTAGCAATACCAGTTATAAAAGGAATAAAAACAGAATCAGAAAAATTTGCTGGAGCTGACGAAACATATACAATAGAAGCAATGACATATGATGGAAAGGCATTACAATCAGGGACATCACATTATTTTGGACAAAATTTCACAAAACCATTTAATGTAGTATTTCAAAATAGAGAAGGAAAACAAGAATATGCATATCAAACATCTTGGGGAATATCAACAAGACTTATAGGAGCATTAATAATGGCACATGGTGATAATAGAGGACTAAAATTACCACCAAGAGTAGCACCAATACAAGTGGTTTTAGTACCAGTAGCAATGCATAAAGAAGGAGTAAAAGAAAAAGCTCAAGAAATATTTGAAGAGTTAAAAAATAAATATAGAATTGAATTAGATGACAGAGAAAAAGTATCACCAGGGTATAAATTTAATGATTGGGAAATGAGAGGAGTTCCATTAAGAATAGAAATGGGACCAAGAGACATAGAAAATGGAATTTGTATTTTAGTTAGAAGAGATACAAATGAAAAAATAGAAGTAAAATTAGATGAATTATCTTCAAAAATAGGCGAAATACTAGAACTAATTCAACAAAATATGTTTGATACATGTAAAAAAAGAATGGAAGCAAAAACAACTATTGCACATAATTTAGAAGAATTTCAAGCAAATATGAACAAAGAACAAGGTTTTATAAAAGCAATGTGGTGTGGAAATGAAGAATGTGAGGCAAAAATAAAAGAATTAACAGCAGCAAAATCAAGATGTATGCCATTTGAACAAGAACATATTGGAGATACATGTGTATGTTGTGGAAAACCAGCAACAAAAATGGTTATATGGGGTAGACAATATTAATATAATAATTCACTAAAAATAGTTGTAAAAAAAAATAAAAATTGATATACTAATAGAGAAAGGATATAAAATATATCTAAAAAAACAAGAAAGGAATGTTGAGAATATGGAAGAAAACAATGTTGAAAATGAAGAAGTAAAAGAAATTGAAGAAGGAAATAATGGCATAAAAATAGCAAATGACGTAATATCAGTAATTGCTGGTGTGGCAGTATCAGAAGTACCAGGAGTTGCAAGCATGGCAGGAGGATTTGCAGGAGGAATTACAGAAGTATTAAGTGGAAAGAAAAACCTTAGCAAAGGAATAAAAGTTGATGCTGATGAAAAAGAAGTAAGAATAGATGTAAACATCATTGTGGAATATGGTTCAAGAATTCCAGATGTAGCTTATGAAATACAAACAAGAGTAAAAAAATCAGTTGAAAACATGACAGGATTAAAAGTTTCAGAAGTTAATGTACATGTACAAGGAGTAAAGACAGAAAAAGAAGTTGAAGAAAAAGAAGAAAATGAAGAAGTAATAGAAGAACAACAATAAAGTAAAAAAGGCATGAATAAAAAAATATCAAATTAATTTAATCATGCCTTTTTCATTTAAGATAAAAGAGAAAATAGTTGTAAAAACTATTTTGAGGAAGGAATGTGAAGAAAAATGAAATTTTTAGAAAAATTTGCACTAACAGTGTATTCATATATAGTATTAGTTTTAGCAGTAATAATGTGTTTGTTAGTTTTTAATTGGATTGATATTGGAACAGTAACAAAAACAGTAACAACAATTGCACAAGGAGATATTTCATCAAAAATAACATTAGTAATAAGTGCAATATTTATATTATTATCAATAAAATGTATATTCTTTGATTCAGATACAGAAGAAAAAATAAAAGAATCACAAGGAATATTATTAAAAAATGAAAATGGACAACTTTTAATAACAAAAGAAACATTAGATAATATGATAAAATCAGTAGTTTATAAATTTGACAATATTGAAAATTGTACACCTAGAATATCAATAGATGAACAAAATGAAATATCAATAACATTACAAGTTGTAGTAAAAGATGATGTTATAATAAAAGATTTGGCAAATAGATTACAAACAAAAGTAAAAGAAGAAATGAAAAAAACATCAGATTTAGATGTAAAAAATGTAAATATAAAAATTATAAATATGAGTAAAAAACAAGAAGAAACAAAAGAATAAGCAATAACAAATAAAAATGGAGGTATAACATGGAAGGATTTAAAAACTTTTGGAACCAATATAAAGGGGCAATTATAGGAATAGTTGTTGCTATATTAATACTTTGTACAAAATTATATGACCTAATAATAGGCTGTGTTGTAATAATATTAGGAGCAATGGTTGGAAGTTATGTACAAAAAAATAAAGACATTGTAAAAGAAAAATTAAAAAACTTTATAGATAGACTTTAAAATATAAAAATTTAGAAGGGAGAATGCTAGAAGAAAAGTCTAGCATTAAAATTATGAAAAGATCAGCAATTAGAGAAGCAGCATTTAAACTAATATATAGTTTTGAAATTCAGAAACCAGAAAATTTAGAAGAACAAATTGATTTATATTTAGAATGTGAAGAAATAACAGATAAAGAAGCAAAAGAATATATTATAGACGCAATTAATGGAATAAAACAACATACAGATGAAATAAATAATTTAATAAAAAAGAATCTAAAAGCTGATTGGACACTAGAAAGAATTTCAAAAGTAGATTTTAGTATATTAAAGCTTGCTATTTATGAAATAAAATATAAAGAATTACCATATAAAGTTGCAATAAATGAAGCATTAGAGATTTCCAAAAAATATGGAGAAGAAACATCAAGAAACTTTATAAATGGAATACTTGCAAGTGTTGTTAAGGAGCAAATTGCCGAATAAGGGTAAGGAGATAACAAATGAAATATAATGCAGTAACGGTAACACAATTAAATAAATATTTAAAAGATAGATTTGATGAAGATGAGAACTTAAATGCAATACTAGTAAAAGGAGAAATATCAAATTTTAAAAATCATTATACAGGACATTTATATTTTACTTTAAAAGATGAGAACTCCTTAATAAAATGTATAATGTTTAAAAGTTATGCAGAAAAATTAACATTTAAACCTAAAGATGGAATGAAAGTTATGGTATTTGGAACTGTATCTGTATTTGAAAGAGATGGAGTATATCAAATATATGCAAAATCAATGATGGAAGATGGTATAGGAGATTTGCATGAACAATTTGAACAATTAAAGGCTAAGCTTGAAAAAGAAGGCCTTTTTGAGCAATCTCATAAAAAGATAATACCATTATATCCAAATGTAATAGGAGTTTTAACATCTCAAACAGGAGCTGTTATAAGAGATATAATAAATGTTTCAACAAGAAGAAATCCAAATGTATATATAAGACTATTACCAGTGCCAGTACAAGGTCCTGGTGCTGCAGAACAAATAGCTGATAAAATTAGAATAATGAATGAAAAAAAATTAGCAGATGTTTTAATAATTGGAAGAGGAGGAGGATCATTAGAAGATTTATGGCCATTTAATGAAGAAATTGTGGCAAGAGCAATTTATGATTCTGAAATTCCAATAATCTCAGCAGTAGGACATGAAACTGATTTTACAATAGCAGACTTTGTTGCAGATTTGAGAGCACCAACCCCATCTGCTGCAGCAGAATTAGCAGTACCAGATATTTTTGAAGTTAAGCAAAAAATTATAAATTATCAAGATAGAAGCAAATTAGCATTAAAGAAAAAAATAGAAATCATGAAATTAAGATTTGAGAAAATAATGAAATCCAGAATATTTACAGATCCAATGAGAAAAGTTATGGACAATTCTATAATATTAGATGATTATATGAAAAGATTAGAAAATGCGATGAAAGAAATAAAAACAGAAAAGAAGAATAAATATACAGAATTAGTAACAAAATTAGATTCTATAAGTCCATTAAAAACATTAATTAGAGGATATAGTTTAACAGAAAAAGATGGAAAAATTATAAAGAGAGCTACTCAAATAGATAAAGGTGATATAATTACAATAAAGTTTTCTGATGGAGAAAAAAATGCGGAAATTTTATAAAAAAGCTTACTAAAAAGATATATAGAGAAAGGAAAAAAGAAAATGGAAACAAGAGAAAAACAAAATTTATTAACTATGATAATAATTGTTGCATTTTTAGCAATTGCAGTAATTGTTGGTTTTATAATATATCCAGAAATAATAGAAAACAACAAATCAAATTCATTAAATAGTCAAAGTACAAAACAAACAGAAAATACAAACATAACTACAAATTCAACTCAAACTACTGGTACAACAAATACAGAAACAACTAAGACAGAAAGTACTAGTACAGCTTCAACAAATGGATATGTAGGAGAAGAAGAAAAAGAAAGTGATGCAAGTAAAACAACTAGTACCTCACAAACAAAAGAAGAAAAAGCAATAGAACTTGCCAAAAAAGAATGGGGAGAAAATGATTCAAATGTTACATATAATGTAGAACAAAAAGAAGGAAATGTTTATTATATTGCTGTAAGATTAAATGATCAAGTTCAAAAATGGTATGAAGTAAATACTGAAAAATGGACAATACAAGAATATTAATTCATAATATTAGAATAATATTTTTGAGAAAATTCGTAAATATTATGATATTTTGAAAAAATGCAAGGAGATGAGGATCAAGAACATGAAAGTTTATGATTTAGCAAATGAATTAGCAGAAGAAATAAAGAAGTCAGAAGAATATGTAACATATAGAACTGCAAAAGAAGCTATTAACTTAAATTATGAATTAAAGAAAAAAATTGATGAATTTGAAAATGCAAGATATGAAGCTCAAATAGTGGCATTACAAACAGGAAAAGATGATGAACTAAAAATGAAACATGTTCAAGAATTATATGGAGAACTTATCCAAAATGAAGAAGCAAGTAAATATTTTGATGCTGAAATAAGATTTAATGTATTAATAGCAGATGTAAATAAAATAATAGGAAATGTAGTCCAAGAACTATTAAAATAAGAATTGAATTTATAATGTAATTAGGAAATTTTAATTATAAAAGAAAGGTAATAATTAAAAATGATACTAATTATAATAAGTGCACTTATTTCAAGTGCAGTAATGATACTCTTAATGCCAATTAATATTAAGAAATTAAATAAAATTGCAATAGATAAAGAATTAAATAAAATTTCAGAAAAATATCCAGATAATATAGAAATTTGTAAAGAAATATTAAAAAAAATGGAAAATGAAAAAACGCAAATAGAAGAAAATGCGGAATCAGATTCAACATTATATATTGCACTTCAAGATAAAATATATTTAGGAAATATGCATGGAAGTTTTACAAGGATTCAAACAATCGCACATGAATGTTTACATTCAATACAAGACAGAAAAGTCTTGATTTTTAATTTTATTTTTTCAAATATATACATATTATATTTCATAATATCAAGTATATTAATAATCATAAAAAAACTACCAAATGAATTAGTTTTTTCAAATATATTATTAATAATAAGTATGTTATATTATGCTATTAGAATGTTTTTAGAAAATGATGCAATGACAAAATCAGAATATTTAGCAAAAGAATATTTGAAAGAAAAAAAGATACTTGATGAAGAAGAAGTGAAAAAAATCGGTAAAGGATTAGAAAAATTAAATAAAGGAGCTATAATAGCTACAAATTCAAGTTTATTTATAAAAATTATGTTAAAAGTTGCAGTTTTTAATTTATTAGCATTGATTTTCTAGGAAATATATGTTAAAATGTTCTAGTATTATAAATATGAATAATTAAACCGTTAGGAGGAATACTAAATGCAAGTAGTAAAAATAATATTAGTTGTAGTAGATTTAATAATTTGTTTAGCATTAACAATATTAGCCATGGTACAATCAAAAGATGATGCAGGGTTATCATCAACAATAACAGGTTCATCTACAAATAACTTTTTTGAGAAAAATAAAGGCAGAACAAAAGAAGGAATGCAAAAAAAATGGACTATTATATTAGGAATATCATTTGTAATAGTTACAATAGCACTTTCTATAATTTACATAGCATAAATTAACAAAAGCGGTTCAGTAGAACTGCTTTCTTTTATATATTAAATCATAATTTAGGAGGAAAAATGAGCAAAGAAGAAATAATTGGAACATATAGGAAAAATCAAAAAGGATTTGGATTTGTAAAAATAGAAGATCAAGAAGATGAAATATATATATCAAGAGAAAATTCAAAAAATGCTTTAAATGGAGATACTGTAGCAATTAAAATAATAGCAGAAAAAGAAGGAGATAAAAAGCAAGAAGGTAAAATAGTAAAAATAGTAAGACATGAAAAAGATACAGTAGTTGGAACTTTTCAAAAAAGTAGAAATTTTGCATTTGTTGTTCCAGATGACAAGAATTTTGGAACAGATATATTTATATCAAAAGCTAATTGGGGAAAAGCAAGAGATAAGAAAAAAGTATTAGTACAAATTTTAAAATATCCAGAAAAAGGAAAAAATGCAGAAGGAAAAGTTATTGAAGTATTAGGCGGAATTAATGAAGCAGGTGTTGACATGTTATCATTAATAAAACAATATGAACTTCCATATAAATTTCCAGATGAGGTTGTTGCAGAAGCAAAAGCCTATGGAGATAAAATTGATCCATCAGATTTGCCAAGAAGAAGAGATTTGCGTAATGACATAATATTTACAATTGATGGTGAAGATGCTAAAGATTTAGATGATGCAATACATGTAGAAAAATTGGAAAATGGCAATTATAAATTAGATGTTCATATTGCAGATGTAAGTCATTATGTAAGAGAAAAAACAGAACTTGATAAAGAAGCATATTTAAGAGGAACAAGTATTTATATGTTAGGAAGAGTAATACCAATGCTTCCAAGAGAATTATCAAATGGAATATGTAGTTTAAATGCAGGTGAAGATAGATATACATTATCATGTTCAATGGAAATAACACCAAAAGCTAAAATAGTATCATCAGATATATATAAAGGTGTAATACGTGTAACAGAAAGAATGTGTTATACAGATGTACAAAAAATATTAGATAGATCTGATGAAACACTCTTAAAAAGATATGAAAAATATATTTCATATTTTGATTTAATGGCAGAATTAGCAAATATATTAAAAGCAAAAAGAAAAGAAAATGGATATTTGAATCTTGAAATTCCAGAAAGTAAAATAATACTTGATGAAAATGGTGTTGCAATAGATGTAAAAAAATATGAAACATATTTTGCAAATGAAATAATTGAACAATTTATGCTAATTGCAAATGAAACAGTTGCTGAAAAATTTTATTGGTTACAAGCACCATTTATATATAGAAACCATGAAGCACCAGATGTTGATAAAGTAAAAGAATTAAATAAATCATTATATAATTTTGGATATAAAATAAAAATTTCAAAAGAAGAAATTATTTATCCAAATGAATTTGCAAAAATTCTTGAAGATGTAAAAGGTAAAGACGAAGAAAAAGTAGTATCAAATATAATATTAAGAACTTTGAGAGTTGCAAAATATGAAGCAGAAAATAAAGGACATTTTGGAATTGCAAGTAAATATTATTGCCATTTTACATCACCAATAAGAAGATATCCTGATTTATTCATACACAGAATAATATCAAAATATTTAGATAATGATTATTTAGTAAATGATTTTTGGATTAAGAAATATGAAAAAAGAGCAGAAAAGAAAGCTGAAAATTGTTCTGAAAGAGAAAGAGTTGCAACAAAGGTAGAAAGAGAAGCAGAAGATATTAAGAAAGCAGAATTCATGGAAAGTAAAATTGGTGAAGAATATGAAGGAATTGTATCATCTGTTACTAATTTTGGAATATTTGTTGAACTTGACAATACTGTTGAAGGTTTAATTCGTTACGAAAAATTAGGTGATGAATATTTTATTTACAATGAAGAAAAGAGACAAGCTATTGGTGAACATACTGGAAAGGTTTATCAAATTGGAGATAAGGTTAAAATTAGAGTTGCTAATGCTAGTAAATTAATGAGACAAATTGATTTTGAGATATGTGAAGAAAAGGCGGAATAAAAATATTCCGTCTTTAATTTTCTAAATCCATTCACCATATTTCTTAATATAAATCTTTTTAGCAATAACTGCAACAAAACAATACAATATTGGAACACCAATAATAACTAAGAAATCTTTAGCAGCAAGAGCAGTAAGACCAATTGCACGACCTATAAAAGTAAAAGGTATAATCATAGCAATAATACAAATTGAAATTGATGAAAAGTAAACAGCTTTTGAAGCATGACTCTCTTTAAAAGGAATCTTAGCAGTTCTAATAACATGCATTCCAACAAGGTTTGAAACAATACTATAAATAAACCAAATAGTTTGGAAAATTGCAGGTTCATGAATATCATAAGTAAACCAAACTAAAGCAAAAACTATTAAATCAAAACATGAACTAAGTGGTCCCATAAATAGCATAAAATTTTTTAGACTTTTTACATCAAACTTTTTAGGTTTTTTCAAATATTCTTCATCAACATTATCTAAAGGTAAAGTCAATTGACCGAAATCATATAATAATCCTTCAACTAAAAGTTGAATTGGTGTTTCAGGTAAAAATGGAAGAATAACACTTGCAATAATTACAGACATAACTTCACCAAAATTAAAGCTTGCAGCAAGTTTAATATATTTCATTAGATTTGCATAAGTATGACGACCTTCTTTTACACCATCAAGTAAAACATGTAAATCTTTCTCAAGTAAAATAATATCTGCAGATTCTTTTGCAATATCAACAGCTGTATCAACAGAAATACCAACATCAGAATTTATAAGTGAAGGACTATCATTTATACCATCACCCATATATCCAACAACATTTCCAGTATTTCTTAAAAGTCTTACAATACGAGCTTTTTGAATAGGAGAAAGTTTTGCAAAAATATTTGTCTTTTTCAATAATCTTTTTACAGCAATATCTTGTAATTTATCAATTTGACTTCCAATAACAATTTGTGGTGATTTAATACCAACTTTATCACAAATACATTTTGTAACTTCAACATTATCACCAGTTAAAACAATAACTCTAATTCCATTTTTATTAAGTTTTTCAATTGATGATTTTGCACTTTCTTTTGGTGGATCAAGAAATCCTATAAAACCAATTAAAACCATATTTTTTTCATCTGATACTGTAAATTCAGAAGTTTTTTCTAAATTATTTTTTTGACAAACAGCAACAACACGAAGTCCCTGTTTGTTTAAATCTTTAGTAATTTTTTTGATATTTTCTTTAATTGCATTTGTTATAGGAGATACATTACCTTGATAATCAACCATCGTAGAAATACCTAAAATTTCTTCGACAGCACCTTTTGTAATCATTTGAGTTTTTTGACCATCACTAACTATAACAGAAAGACGACGTCTTGCAAAATCAAAAGGAATTTCATCAATTTTTGTATATTTTTCTGATAATTCACTTAAACCATGTTCATTTATATGATTTATAACAGCTTCATCAATATTACTTTTCAATCCAGTTTGAAAATAACTATTTAAAAAAGCATGCTTTAAAGTTCTAATATCTTCATTTCCATTAATATTAAGATATTTTTCAAGAACAATTTTATCTTCAGTTAATGTACCAGTTTTATCTGTACATAAAATATTCATTGCACCAAAACTTTGAATTGAATCAAGCTTTTTTACAATTGTTTTCTTTTTTGACATTCGTAAAGCACCTTTTGATAAACTAGATGAAAGTATAACAGGTAATAGAAGAGGTGTAATACCAATTGCAATAGCAACAGCAAATGTAAATGATGTTAGAATACTATGTTTTTGGACTGTAAGTATAAAAACAATAGGTATTAAAATTAGCATAAATTTTATTAATAATTTACTTATATTTTCGATACCTTTTTGAAAGGCTGTTTTAGGTTTACCTGAAGTTAGTGTATGAGATACTTTCCCAAAATAAGTATCATCAGCAGTTAATACAACAATACCTTTAGCACTACCACTAATAATATTTGTTCCCATAAAACATATTGTATCAATATCTGAAAGATTTTCTATATCAGTATCAAAATCAAGTTCTGTAGTATCAAGTTTTTTTATTGCATCAGATTCACCAGTTAAACTTGATTGACCAACATATAAATCTTTTGATTCAATAATTCTTAAATCAGCTGGAACCATGTCACCAGCTGAAAGTAATATAGTATCACCTAAAACTAAATCTTTAAAAGGTAGTTTTTCTTTTTTACCATTTCTTATAACTGTTGCAGTAGTTGAAACTAATTGTTTTAGTTTTTCAGCAGCCTTGTTTGATCTATATGAAGATATAAAATCTAATAAAGTGCTTATTGTAACTAAAACGAGAATTACAATAATATTTGCATAATTAGGATCTTCAGCTAAATAAACATCTGTGTAATATAATACACAAGATATTGCTAATAATATATTATTAAAAGGTGTAAATAAACTACGAAACAGGTAATTATACCATTTTTTTGGTTTTGTTTGTGTAACTTCATTCAAACCATATTTTTGCCTTCTAAATGTTATTTCCTCATCAGATAGGCCACCTTCTTTTATTTTGAACTTTGTGCAAAATTCTTCTTTGGGCATTTTACATAGATGCCCATAAATTTTATTGATGTCAACATCATCTTTTTTGTCATTTGCCATATTTTCTCACGTTCCTTTCATATTTATTATGTTTTTTCTTTTGAAATTTTAAACATATTTAATATACCACTATGAAAAATAAAATTCAATTGATATAAAAATTTTTTAAAATTCTTGACAAAAAAATGACATATTATATAATATAGTGGATAAGATAAAACAAAAGAGAGTCAAAAGGTTGAAAAAATAATTACAATTTTGGCTGTGCCAAAATTGTATTCTTTTCCAACTTAATTTGAGCATAAATAGTGTTCAAGCATGACGAAGAAAGGAAAAAAGATAAAATGGAAAATCAAAACCCAGAAGAAGAAGCAAGAGTTGAGCAAATGATAGATGAACTAATGAGAAAAGCAAAAATAGCATCACAAGAATATATGAAATTAGATCAAGAAACAGTTGATAATATAACAAAAGCAATGTCAATGGCAGGATTAGAACATCATATGGAATTAGCAAAAATGGCTGTTGAAGAAACTGGAAGAGGAATATATGAAGACAAAATAACAAAGAACATGTTTGCAACAGAATATGTATATCATAGTATAAAACATGAAAAAACAGTAGGAATAATAAAAGAAAATGATGAAGATGGTTATGTAGAAATAGCAGAACCTGTTGGAATAATAGCAGGTGTAACACCAGTAACAAACCCAACATCAACAACAATGTTTAAATCTATAATAGCAGCAAAAACAAGAAATGTAATAGTATTTGGATTCCATCCATCTGCACAAAAATGTAGTGTTGCAGCAGCAACAATATTAAGAGATGCTGCAGTAAAAGCTGGAGCTCCAGAAAATTGTATATTATGGGTAGAAGAGCCATCAATATTAGCAACAAAATTATTAATGAACCATCCTGATGTAAGTTTAATATTAGCAACAGGTGGAACAGGAATGGTAAAATCAGCATATTCATGTGGAAAACCAGCATTAGGAGTAGGGCCTGGAAATGTACCATGTTATATAGATAAAACAGCCAAATTACAAACATCAGTAAATGATTTAGTAATGTCAAAATCTTTTGATAATGGTATGATATGTGCATCAGAACAAGCTGTATTAGTAGATAAAGATATATATCAAGAATTTGAAAAATTAATGAGAGAAGCAGGATGTTACTTTGTAAATCCAGAAGAAAAAGAAAAACTAAAAAATAGTATGTTTGACTCACAAAATGGATATAAATTAAAATCACATGTACCAGGACAAAGTCCAGCAACAATTGCAAGAGAAGCAGGATTTGAAGTACCTGAAGATACAAAAGTATTAGTAGTATATGAAGATGGAATTGGAGAAGGATATCCATTCTCTAAAGAAAAATTAAGTCCAGTATTAACATATTATATTGTAAATGATTCTGAAGAAGGAATATCAAAAGCAGAAAAATTACTAGAATATGGTGGATTAGGACATTCAGCAGTAATACATTCAGAAGATAAAGCAACAATATTAAAATTCTCAAAAACAATGAAAGCAGGAAGAATTATTGTAAATTCTCCATCAACACATGGTGCAATAGGAGACATATATAATACAAATATGCCATCATTAACACTTGGATGTGGATCTTATGGAAGCAACTCAACAACAGCAAATGTATCAAGTGTAAACTTAATTAATATAAAAAGAGTAGCAAAAAGGAGAGTTAATATGCAATGGTTCAAAGTACCTGAAAAAATATATTTTGAAGCAGGTTCAATATCATACTTAGAAAAAATGCCAAATATAGAAAGAGCATTTATAGTTACAGATCCAGGAATGGTTAAATTTGGATATGTTGATAAAATATTATATCACATTAGAAAAAGACAAAATCATGTACATTGCGAGATATTTAGTGAGGTAGAATCAGATCCATCATTTGAAACTGTAAACAAAGGATTATCTGCAATGAACAACTTTAAGCCAGATGTAATAATTGCATTAGGTGGAGGAAGTGCAATAGATGCAGCAAAAGGAATGTGGTTATTTTATGAAAATCCAGATGCAGATCCAGAAGGATTAAAATTAAAATTCATGGATATTCGTAAACGTACTTATAAATTCCCAAAAATGGGAACAAAAGCAAAAATGGTTGCAATTCCAACAACATCTGGAACAGGTTCAGAAGTAACATCATTTGCAGTAATTACAGATAAAGTAAAAAATAAAAAATACCCATTAGCAGATTATGAATTAACACCAGATGTAGCAATTGTTGATCCAGATTTAGTTATGAGTTTACCAAAATCAATCACAGCAGATACTGGAATGGATGTATTAACACATGCATTAGAAGCTTATGTTTCTGTTATGGCATCAGATTATACAGATGGATTAGCAGAAAAAGCAGCAGAATTAGTTGTAAAATATTTAAGAGAAGCTTATGAACATGGAGATAATAAAACTGCAAGAGAAAAGATGCACAATGCAAGTACAATTGCGGGTATGGCATTTACAAACGCATTTTTAGGTGTATGCCACTCTATGGCTCACAAAATAGGTGCAGAATTCCATTTGCCACATGGTAGAATTAATGCAATATTATTACCTTATGTAATTAGATATAATGCAACAGAACCAACAAAATTTGTATCATGGCCAAAATATGAATATTATATAGCAAATAAAAAATATGCAACAATCGCTAGAAAGATAGGATTAAAAGCAGATACAGTTGAAGAAGGTGTAGATTCTTTAATTGCTGAAGTAAGAAAAATGAATGAAGAATTAAATATTCCAAAATCATTTAAAGATGCAGGTATTGATGAAAAAGAATTCTTGGTTAAAGTTGATTTACTAGCAGATAGAGCTTTTGAGGATCAATGTACTACTGCAAATCCTAGAGTTCCTCTTGTTTCAGAAATTAAACAAATGTTATTAGATAGTTATTATGGAAAATAATTTTAAGAGTTGATTTAAAGCATAAAAATTGCTGTATAGGCAGTTTTTATGCTTTGTTTTTATAAAAACTTGCGAAAATGTGATAAAACATTTAAATATGAAGAAAGACCTAATTATTATATATTTATTTGAGAGATATAAAATAGATTTTATTATACAAGAAAAAAATGAAATTATTTCAATTGGAGAGAAAATAGTAATAATGCTAGTTTAACAAGATTTTATGAAAAAATGATAATAAAATTTCTGTTAGATTTTCAACAAGAAATTTGGATATGAATGGAAAAATTTTGAATGTGCCAATTTTTATAGCTGAGTATATTGATAAATTGATTCAAATTGAGGAACAGAATAATGGCGGCAGAAAAAATTTTTAATGTCGTTATCCTGAAAATTTTCCCTAAATGGTTGAAAAAATATTTTTTTGTGTTATTATTAATAATAATTGAGAAAAAATAGAGAGGGGTATTATATGGAAAAAGATATAGAAGGTTGTATTTTTGAAAAAGCAAAAGAGTCATTAAATAAAATAGGAATGTATGCTGGTGAAAAAGAAAAGACTGATTATGATCCCGATATCAATTCTATTAGTAAAAGAGATTTAGAAAATATTATTAGTTGGAGTAGTTTTTGTATAAATGAGATTTTTAAGAATTTACATACTCAACATAGAAATGACATTAGAGATAGTAAAATACTATCAAATGTTAGAAGATTAATGAGGTCTGAATGTGATTCAAAATTATTAATTCCAACAATAAAGTATTTAGAAAATGAAGGATTATTAAGTAGAAGTGAATTTGCTTTGGCTTTGATGCAATATGTGTATGATGAAAGAATAGATTTGGATAAAAGTAACTTTAAATTCAAAATAAATAGACTAGAAGGAGCTTTCTGGCATAACTATGTATTATATAATCCAGATGTAGCTCAGATTCTTATGCAAGGTGCAAATTTAGATGAAAATAGAAAATATGAAATGGCTAAAGAAAAATTTATAAAAGATTATGTTTTAAGCAAGTATGGAACTACAAGTCCAATGCATACAGCAAGAGAAGATTTTTATTCAAGAAAATTAAGTGAAAATGATTTTTCTTTTGTTATAGGGGACGCAATATTAAAAGAATATGGAGTTGATATTGACCCAAAAGAAGTAAAAAAATTATTTAATGAAAGAGCTCAACAACTACAAAAAGAAAATATCAAAAAATCTCAATTACAACAAAGAGAAGAAGAATTATCTGATTTAGAAATGGAAAGAGATGAACTTCTTCTTATTGAAAAACGAGATGAACAACAAAATATTGGAGAGTAGTGATGTACAAATGAATAATAATGAAAAATCTTTGAAAAAAATTAATGAAAATAGTATTTTTTATAAGTTAAAAAATTTTTTTACTAGATTTTTTAACTTTATTGGAAAAGAAAAAAAAGAGAATTTAGAAAGTGCAGAAAGCATAGAATCAGTTAGCAATATACGAGAAAATTCAAAAAATACTTTTTTAGAATCAATAAAAAATATAGAAAATGAAGAAACAAAATTATTAAAATTGCAGGAGCAATATCGTAGCGGAAAAATAAGAGAAGAAGAACTAAGCAAAGAGCAAGTAGATATGTTATGTGCTTTATATGATAAACAAATTTCTCAATTAAGAAAATCTAATGCAATCTTAAAAAATAACTTAATAAAAAAGACTTGCTAAAGTTAGCAAGTTTTTTTGCATTGGAATTTATCCAAAAAAACTTTCCAAAAAACAATCAATATGTTAAAATAAAAGTAGAAAAAAATCGAAAGAGAAAATAACAGGAGAAAGCTATGGAAGAAATGTTTGATATAGAAAAATTTAATGTAATAAGTGATGAAGAAAATTACTACTTTTTTAGGTCATTAGAGCCAGGAGACAT